>Ga0247810_10000026_pt1 | contig 261285 bp, 243 predicted proteins | sample UWRJL119311C1_FD_179918 | JGI IMG/M metagenome (GOLD analysis project Ga0247810, IMG submission 179918) | Plant litter microbial communities from Arlington Agricultural Research Station in Wisconsin, United States - UWRJ-L119-311C-1 | ecosystem: Environmental > Terrestrial > Plant litter >...
AATATATGTTTTTTTTTTTTTTTTTTTTTTTTTTTAAAAAAAAAGCTTCTTTTGCTCCCGGAGGATGGAGCATTGAAGACAAGACACACAAGTCTGACTGGGGAAAGGGAAAGGGAAAGGAAGGCAAGGCGGGAGGAGCCCTTTTTTGTATGATAGATATAACAACCAACAAGCCTTAGCGAATATACCACTTTATGAAATACTATAAAAACAACTTGCCCTTCGATTCTGTTCGTTTTTGTTCATTTGGCTTTTGGTAAATTTGTCACCTGGTTCGTAGCATGTTCATGTTGATTCATACGTGGAGTTGAGAGTCCGCTCTGTCAAGTTAGGTATAATTAATTGCCTTGGGCCAGTGTATGTGTATGTACATATATCTACACACTTCTGCATCAGATCTTAATATCGCTCACTCTCCTATCGAACTCATCTCCCATGCCTCCTCGTCCTATCCGCCACCTCCTTCCCCTCAAGCCTCGCTTTCAACCTCCCATTCTCAGCTTCCAAATCCTCAATCTTCTTTTCCAAAGCCGACATTTGCTCTTCGGCTCCTACGCTGAATCTACACATGCACTATCAGCACTCTCATTCCTAGAATTCTTCCCACAACCAGACTCTAGGATACATCAAGGTCTCAGCGAGTCAAGGCAGGTTGGGAGGATATGTTCATCCCGAAGGCATAAGGGATTGGGGGGGAGAAGAGCAGCATACTCCTCGATGATTTTCAAAACTCTCCAGAGTCTTAGGATCACGACCAGCGACGCAACCTCGGCCTGGACGCCGTGCAGCCAGATATCGATCGTGAGACCTGCCACGATCACCGTGGCGTCGAGGATGTGAAACGGCGAGCTGAAATATCTAGTCCACGTTTCGAAAGTCAGACATCTTACCTCAACATGAATCTTGGGAGGGTAAAGGGAGTCTTAAGGGAAGCTTCTGGGGGAAAGGGAAGAGAAAGGCACCGTAAACCGAAAGCCCAGATGCTAAGGCATAGTTCGAGCATGAAGAGCGAGCTGAAAACTAGCGAGATGGTAGAGAGGATGGTGCGGATGTGAGAGAGGTGCATGTAGGTTGGTGACGAGGCGGGGAGGGAACATTGACCCAGGTTGATTACTAGATGTGTTAGCGGCAGGTTTGAAGATATCTGTAGACTGCATTATATTATCTGAGGGAAAAGAGGTTTGTGAATTGTTGAGAATGGAATAATGCAATTTTTGAATAAGAGGACTAGATGAAAGTAGGTGTGCAAGACTCTAGGAGCAAACTTTCTCTGGTAGGAGATAGCCAGTATGCAACAAAAGTTTGACATGAGACGTACTATAACTCGACTGGAGAGAAAGTGGTCAATAAATATAAGACATCACAAGACTCACTGATATCAGCAAAGATTCCAAGCACGTCAAGACCGACAAGTGATAGGATGATATAGTGCTGCGTACGCGATCCGAGGAAGACTCTTGCCTTGTGACGGCTGGTATGATACGGACCGTGAATATACGATAGGCACGTCTGGGAATCGTCTTCGGTGGAATTGTCGCCCACCAGCGCTTGGTGGTGAGGAATCAGAGGGGAGGAGCTTGAAGAAGGCATTTTACGGTTTCGGAAAATGGAGTTCTTTGATATTTGGGGGAATGGATTTGCCAGGGAGGATCATGAAGTACTTGTTGCGTAAAGTCTTATCATACAGCTCGATACTCAACATGGGAAGAACGAGGAGCAACAGCTTCCCATCACATATGCAGCTGGATGATGAAGCAACACCAAGGGTGGCGTCTTTCCTGTTTATTCTGGGCAAATTGCTTTTTTATATACCATCAATAGATGCAGCAGCTCTCAGGACAACAATTATCTCAACTAGTAAACCCCTTGTGGTAAAAAAAATACAATTCATCAACATCCTAAACATTAATTGTGATGTTGTCTGAAGACCCCGGACCTTGGCGCAGGAGCTTTGATCAACCTTAGCGCCAATTTTCAGCCAGATGCCGACTTTCGACAAGGCTGCATTGTTGGCTTCACTTTCTACTTTGATATTTTCCACTGCTACTTCAGAATATCCATACGTTGGATAGACAGCTTTGCAAAGGTACGTTGATGCTCATTTAATATTCCCAAGTTCATCTATCAAAGATGTTGTACTGTCTATATCCATGCTCCAAGTGGGGGTCCTTTGTTCGGCATGAAATCGCAAGCCTTGCGAATCTTCTTTGTTCAATTCTTCATCAAGCAGTCTGCAGTGCCAATTGTTCCCTCACTGGGCCTTACTAATACCATAAGCATATAGGCGTAGATATCTCAGCCTTTCTTTTGCAACAGCTGCAATCCTTCAAAACTACTTACTGTTTTGTCTCTCGGCGCAATAAACAAATATGTCCGACGTCAAGCAAGAGCAAGAGCTCAAGCCTCAGGATAAGGATGAGGTTATGGTGGCCGAAGAGGATGGAAATGAAGAGGATGATATCGCGGCGATGAAGCGGAGAGTCGCAGAGATGGAAGAGGAGGCAGCCAAGCTCCGTCAGATGCAATCCGATATCGATACCCAAACCGACGAGCTGGCCGAGAACAAGGAGGATATTGATTCGAGAAGCATCTTCGTTGGCAATGTCGATTACTCTTCATCGCCCGAGGAGATCCAGGCCCATTTCCAATCTGCTGGTGCCATTAACCGTGTAACCATCCTGCTGGACAAATTTACCGGCCATCCCAAGGGGTTCGTTCTACCACGATTTCCGATTCTCTAAAATGTGTTGTATCTGTTATGCTTGAAGAGTCTATATGATCAACGCTACCTGGCAAGAGATGGATGCTAATAAGGATATGCAGGTACGCGTACGTGGAGTTCACAGAACCAAGTCATGTTGCCCAAGCTCTCGTCTTGAATGAGAGTGTTTTCCATGGTCGTGCTCTAAAGGTACAACTCTTCTTTAATTAAAATGAAGAACATTGTTGAAGTGCTGACGACCTACTTTAGGTAGTTCCAAAACGAACAAATGTTCCAGGTATGACCCGTGGTGGTCGTGGCGGCAGAGGTTCAATGAGAGGCGGTGGACGTGGAGGCTTTCCTGGTAGTCGTGGCGGATATGAGGGACGAGGAGGTTTTCCACCTCGGGGACGTGGAGCTTATAGGGGTCGCGCAAGAGGTTATGCACCTTACTAGGTAGCCGGAGACTTTTGCAGGGTACGATATGGAGATTTACAAAACGGCGTTGATTTGAGGGGTTGGGTTGGACTTTTTCCATCTGTGCAGGGAATCTAGATATGGTCCAGTGCGCATTCATACAAGCCATTGAATTCCCCAAATACCACAATTGTGACACAATTCACAATCTGCCTGACATTATACTGTGTTTGCAGATATCATGAGATACATTGAAGGCTTGAATTTGTCTATAGTGGCTTTAATAGATTTGTGTGAATGGTGCTTCGAGACAATTCGTCTTGTAAAGACATGACCAAGATCAATTACCCACAGACTATACATATATTGGGTCTGAGATCGTGATTCAAAAATAGCTCGAGAATGGTACTCTTCATCTAAATCCATCCTCTCGTTTGCTCTAGTTTAATGTGAGATTTCTTTGAGACTGGGAAAGTTGCCGTGCTATTTTCGTCATCAATATCTCTAGCGCGGGGAATTGGCCATCGGCGCCGCATCTCCAAAACCTAAAACCTTCCACCAATCCTTCATCCTTAGACCGCAAACACCAACATTGAATTAGAACATGCCATTGAGTTGCAGACTGACGGCAACACACAAACTATACATTGCATCGAAAGGCTAAGCTCAACGCTTCGTCATCGGCGGTGCATGAGAGGAGAGCCTGCACAGCCACCCTTTCGTACCTTTCGTACAGGAGGCCTCAACCCACAACACTACTAGATCCCGGAACCTCGTTCGCTCCACGATCTACACTTCTGTACATTCCAACGTCGTGTTCATCGTTGGTCTATATTGATTATGGCTAACAGAAACGGCTCAAGTCTGCCAGCGTACGTCTTCCCTCTTCTGCTGCGAATTGAAACTGACAGCTCTTCTAGGCAGCCCAACCTGCGATTAACCAGTCCGCAAACCCACGCTCCTACGATAACATACCAGTGCTAATTTTGTATAGTAATCGCCGCTGATGGATTGTACAAGCGAGATGTGTTCCGTATGCAGGTCCTGCTCGAGCTTGTAGACACATACTGATGGCGATATCTAGGCTTCCCAGATCCTTTCGCAGTGGCGACATTGGGAGGAGAACAAACGAAAACCACCTCAGTTATCAAAAGAACCTTGAACCCGTACTGGAACGAACACTTTGACCTGTGAGAGAAACTTCCTTTGGGATGTGAGACGCAAATGCTGATGGGAGATAGACGCGCCTCGGAAGAAAGTATATTAGCGGTACAAATATTTGACCAAAAGAAGTTCAAGAAGAAGGACCAAGGCTTCTTGGGTGTCATAAACGTTCGGGTAGGAGATGTAGTCGATTTCTCCTCTGGGCAAGATAGTGAGTAATTCTGATTCTTGAGAAAATCATGACATGGACTGACGTACATGATTCGCAGCGATGATTACAAGAGATCTCAAAAAGTCTACGGATAACCTAGTCGTCCATGGGAAGCTCATTATTAACCTCTCTACAAACTTATCAGAGCCTCCAAGAGGAGGCAACAATAATCTAGCACCTTCGAATACACCTAATAGCGGTCGTCCTTCTATGAGTACCCCACAGGCATCATCAGCTTCTGGCTTCCCAGGAGCATCACCAGCATTCGACGCCCCACACTCCGGTCATGGCGTTATGATGGCTAATGGTGCTATGTCTACTGGACCTACCCCAGGTCACGCACCCGCTGCTGGCAGCCTGGGTCCTCCCCAAGCTGCAAATGGAGCACCACGACCTGGTGGAACCTTCAGTTCCTTCGAAGATGCACAAGGTAGATTGCCCGCTGGTTGGGAGAGAAGGGAGGATAATCTGGGAAGAACCTACTACGTGGATCATAATACAAGGTCCACAAGCTGGAATAGACCGACTGCTTCTGGAACTACGGAGACACAACGAAATGAGCGAGATGCAAACACACAAGTTGAGCGTCAAAGACATCAAAATCGGACCCTACCAGAAGATAGAAATGGCGCCAATTCACCAAATCTTCAACAGCAGCAACAAGCCAGTGGAAATGCTGCAAACGCAGCTACAATGATGGCTACTGGAGCCACAACGCAGGGAACTGGTGAGCTTCCGCCTCTATGGGAACAGAGACATACTCCTGAAGGTCGTCCTTACTTCGTTGATCATAATACGCGAACCACGACGTGGGTTGATCCGAGAAGACAGCAATACATCCGTATGTATGGAGGATCTGCACAGAACAGCAACACCATTCAACAACAGCCTGTGTCACAACTTGGCCCATTGCCCAGCGGATGGGAAATGAGACTTACCAACACGGCCAGAGTGTATTTCGTGGATCACAATACGAAAACCACAACATGGGACGATCCAAGATTGCCATCTTCGTTGGATCAAAATGTACCACAGTACAAGCGCGATTTCCGACGCAAGCTTATCTACTTCAGATCGCAACCTGCGCTACGCATCCTATCTGGTCAATGCCATGTCAAGATTCGGAGATCTCACATCTTTGAGGACTCATATGCTGAGATTATGAGGCAGTCCGCAACGGATTTGAAGAAACGTCTAATGATTAAATTCGACGGTGAAGATGGTCTAGATTACGGTGGTCTATCCAGAGAGTTCTTTTTCCTTTTGTCTCATGAAATGTTCAACCCGTTTTATTGCTTATTCGAATACTCCGCTCACGACAACTACACCTTACAAATTAATCCCCATTCAGGAATCAACCCTGAGCATCTCAACTACTTCAAGTTTATCGGCCGAGTTGTCGGCCTGGCTATTTTCCACAGGCGCTTCTTGGATGCATTCTTTATCGGTGCATTGTACAAGATGATGCTTAACAAGCCAGTCAACTTGGCTGATATGGAAGGAGTTGACGCCGATTTCCACCGCAGTCTCCAGTGGATGTTAGATAACCCCATTGAAGGTGTTTTAGAACAGACTTTCTCCACAGAAGATGAACGATTTGGAGTTACAAATGTCGAGGACCTCAAGCCAGGTGGACGTGATATCGACGTTACGGATGAAAACAAGAAGGAATATGTTGATCTGATGGTCAAATGGAGAATTCAGAAGCGCATCGATGAACAGTTTCAAGCCTTCATCACCGGTTTCCACGAGTTGATCCCAGCCGAATTGGTCAACGTTTTTGACGAGAGAGAACTTGAGTTGCTGATTGGTGGTATTGCCGAAATTGATGTGGACGATTGGAAAAAGCACACAGACTACAGAGGATATACTGAGTCAGATGAAGTCATCAAATTCTTCTGGCAAACGATTAGAAGTTGGGATGGAGAGCAGAAATCTCGTCTTCTTCAATTTGCCACTGGAACCTCTCGTATACCAGTCAACGGATTCAAGGATCTTCAGGGAAGTGATGGGCCTAGACGCTTCACAATTGAAAAGCAGGGAGAGGTCAATAATCTACCCAAGTCTCATACCTGGTAAGCCCCTTAAATTCTGTACTAAGATATAAAATACTAATCTTCCGCAGTTTCAATCGACTCGATCTTCCAGCGTATAAGTCTCTAGAGGCGCTGCAGACCAAGTTGACAATGGCGGTAGAGGAGACAATGGGTTTCGGACAGGAGTAAATTGTTATTACTGGGTATAGTTTTTCTTTTGTATCACGGCGCAATGTTTCATAAAGAAAGGAGGCATCGGGGTCATTTGTCTCAACCGATGGGTGCATGGGAAGTGAGCTAAACAAATCGAGACTCGAGCCTCACGTGTATTTAAGAATTTCAGCAAAACTCGCTTTTTGATGAACTAAAGCGGTGAAGATGAGAAGTCGTGTACTTGGCATGTCGATGAGTGAGTGGGTTATTAATATGATTATTGGTTAATGAGCAAGTGCTTTTCTGATCTGTTGATGCCGTAAAATGTCCTTTCTCTATTCATTGTGTCGCTGCTTGAGGGCACCATTGACCAAGCTAGAGTCTCCTTGCATCGTTCAATTTGCGGTCTAGCTGTTTGTGCAACGTTAGCAATTCTGTGTTCTTTCCATACCTTACACACATAGATGATCTACCTCGATTCTAGGATCCTACATCAAGGGTTGCTTGAAACACTTGATCATTCCGAGTATTGAAATTTTTCATGGCATCTACAGTTCTCATATACCATGCAAGAAGAATCAGTGTTTGTAGTTACACACTCTGATGGAAGTCTTAGAGTTCCAGGAGCTCCATGCCCTCGCGTAGCGATTCAAGATATTGCAGACTTCTTCTGCTTTCTACATCTACCAACACCTTAAGAATCAGCAAAGCCATTGCGGAAGCGTCTCCTCTCTCTCTCCATGGATTGGAGGTATTCAGCACCCAGGCTGGTGGAGCAAGGGATGGATGTGTGGTTGCCTGTGCAACTGAGACATTCTTTAGAAGTCCAGAGATGCAAAAAAACGACCAATCAAACAGTCCAAAACCTTGGATTTTGGAATAGAAATGTAATTAAGAACGCCATATCAGTGTATGTGTCACATTGTTTGTTTATGTGTAGCTACATCCGTCACGGGTGGTTTTCCATATCAACCTGCGTCGTCCCTTGCAAACCTTCGTCTTATTTCCATTCTTTCACAACTTTCTGAACCCTGAGTTCCTATTGTCACTTATCTTGCTATTCAATTTTATAGCTATCTAACTACACTATCCTCTAAAGAGTCATGATGTACACAACCATCCTCCCACTCATCACACTCGTTTCCCTCGTCTCCGCCCAAGTAACTCCAAAATCCGTATCCACAGCCTCGACACCAACCCCAGCAGCAGTAGCAGCAGCAGTACCTGGAATACCAATCTGTGACGGCGCTCCCGTTCTCGAAGCATGTCTCTCATCCACGACTATGATCGCTGGTAGCTGTAGCCCAGCCGATTACCAATGTCTTTGTGAGAAATGGCAAGCCGTTGCTCAGTACGAGAGATCTTCCCTTCCCTCCCTCCCCTTTTCCGCCCTGATATCATAAGCCATCGCAACGATGCGTGAGCTGACAGTTGGATAGGTGCTACAATTCAGCCGGCTGTCCCAATGATCCTCGCCTAGCAGGAGCCAGCTCAAACCAATACGCATACTGCAACAACGCCGCGCTTTATTCTAGCAAGCCTGCAATCTCAAAATCTGCAGCTGTTAGCCCATCTATGAGCTCTACGGGCTCTACTGACCCTATTGCAACTTATTCTTCTGGTTCTGATTCCGCTTCTGGCACGTCTGGCTCAGGCTCAGGTTCAGGTTCAGGTTCAGGAATAGGCTCGACTGGTCCGGGAATCAAAACAACTGGAAGCCAAGGAGGCGCAAAGACTACGACTGGAAGCTCGAGCTCATCTACAGAATCTGCGACGGCTAATGCAGCGGCGAGGAGTCTGATCGTTGGTACTAGGATATGGGTTGTTTTGATAGCAGGATTTATTGGTGCAGTGATTTAGAGCTGTATCTTGGGATTGTGTATGGTGATATGTAACTGTTTCGAATAATATTGGCACAGTGAGTAGTATCATAAAAGCATGTTTGGTTGGTATATTTTAAGCTGGTTTGAATATGGATCTAAATCTTCTGGTCCATGCAATGTTTTCTTTATTTTGGATGTGCCATAGGATTGTGGCAAAAGATATTCTTCTGTGCTTTGAAGGTGCGGTTTGATATATATACACAATATCGACTACTACGGGGTTTTCATCATTTTGTATTCACTTTAATTTTCGAACTCTAGATTTAATCGCATGCTTTCTGCCCTCCACAATCTCAGCATTGCTGCTAGTCGAGGATAAGAAACCAAGTTGCAGCAAAGTTTCTGAAGAAGTGAAGTTGAAGTACGAAAGCTGACAAAGATTTTGATCTATTCAGGTCCATACTTCGTTGTTCCTAATTCATCAAGATTTTTCCGAGCTCTGATTTTGGCAGACCGCGCAATAGCTCACCAAATAAGTCCCTGCATAAGATATCCTCTGTTTTCCGTTGCACAACAGCCCATGAACAACGCATTCGTTTGCTTCTCATTTCGTTGAATCGATACAAATATAATTGACGAAAAAGTTGATCTGTCAGCTTTTCATTCTTTGCCAAAGTGAATTTTGGTTTAGTGGCTTGATGCAGGGTGAGCTTTTTGGCAACCAATGCTCTGGTTCGAATCGTATAAAGCCTGGGAGCATATCCGTCAGGATCTGCCACCACGGGAAACTTTGGCATGGCATGCAGAGAGCTCCTTGTTTGAGGACCTGGCTCTGGGAACGGATCTTCAAGTCCCCCTTCTATTAGGTCAGCTCTATTTTTGATGAGTTGTTCCGGAATCGTTAAGGACTATTAGATTCGGGATATTAAGTAGGTCAGTTACCTACAGCAATGCTCCCAAATTTTTCTCTCGGTGTATTCCTGATCAGACTTTAAAATCTGGTGATCATCTCTGCCTTGCTTCAGAAATGTTGCATACAGTCGCTCTAATTGTTTCTCACAAACTGGACCGTGGATACTGCCATCGAGAAAAGCTCTCTGCTCGATCATAAGATGACGAGAAGTGTAATCGACATTAGCATCACGATGCCGATCAGACCGAGAAAACTTGCGAATCAAGTCCTTCGCCTTTGGAGTTTCTCCGACTCTGAAGGTCTCAATCTCGAGCTGAGGTTCGGATTTGGCGTTGGGTATGGGTTTCATTTCCTAGCGGAGTATCAGAAAAAATGGAAATATACGTCCTGTAGCACTACCTGTTCTTTCCCAGAGATCGATCTATTCAGACGCACCTTGGAACGACGTTTCCGTCGTTTAAGAGAGCGATTATTCCCTGGAGTTGCTATTTTGCAGCGCCTCAAATCCAGTTCCCCCTCGAGTAACCCAATGTGAGTTCTATTTCCAAGTATGAGAACTCATATCTAGTTTAGCAGCTCTCATTTGAATCACTTACACTAGCCAATTCTCTGCCAGCGAGTCTGACGAATTCATTTTGAGAGCACTTATCATGGAAGCTCTGCCATTCCCATCTATTCTTCTTCAGTTAATTATCTTAGCTAATCTTCGACGGTGTCTTCTGTTTGCGTGTAGTTACTTGAGAGATCCTTAGAGTATCGCTTTTGAAAGTGCTGCAAATCATAAACTCGAAGGAAGTCGCATCTCCGCTCGAAGAGACCTGTTGAAGAAGGTGCGTGCACGTGATGCATTTTGCCTTCCTCAAGGAGTTCAAAGCATAAAGGTCACTGTATCACCAATTGTGTATGGCAAGCCCTCCTTGTTCTAGGATTCTGACACTACAAATATAATTTTTACGAAATTCCTACAGTTTGAAAATATATAGAAAGTCCAAGAAGATATTACGACTCAAGCTTACTTGTGATTCTAGTGATGATTTAGCCCTTAACAGCGTGGAAATTAGAATTCTTAGCTTAAGTTTTGATCTTGGAAGGTAACTAAAGACTGCAATCATAAGTTATTAGTTCAGAATTGTTGGATACCGAATCAATTTATCCTCTACGCACCTTCTCAAATATCCTATTCTAATTTCACAACACTTTATTAGTCTGCAAGTTTGCTCTCGAGTCTGCATCTAATTGATTGAATGATCAATAAGCAACAATAGCGCCGTCTAAACGTATTTGCTTTCAATTTCTACCTGGACAAATCTTAGTCTCGCCCCTCTATCGTGAAGGAAAGCTATGCTCATTCATGTCAAGCATTGCTACATAACTTACAGCTAGTTACAACTAGTAAAACTCCTAGTTTCATGACTGTTAGTACACTGTTCGTCAGCAGTTTAACCTCTTGATATTCCAAATGCCCTACTTTCCGGCTTAGATGTATCGCAGATTATATTTGAAATTAGTCGTGACACTTGATAACCTTTTTGTACCTTTCATTCAGGAAACCAAGATCGTGGGCTATCTTAAATTCTCACTCACTTGGGTAAGTTTTTTTCTTTCTTTTTTCTTAGATTTCAAGCTTTCTGAACGATAGCTAGCTGTGACAAAAGCTCTCTCTTCATTTTCGACTTATTCTCCGAGTAGATAAGATAAAAACACTACTATAAACAGCAAAGCACATAGACTTCCGCCTCCACCTCCACGGAGACTGCTAGGTGAATTAAACCCACAACACGAGTATGGGAGAAAATATATCATACTAACTACAGTAAATTGTATAGCCTACTTTTTGCGGTCAGGGTCTTCCTGGAATACGTTGACGGAAAAAGCAGACTCGAATAGCACATCGCGTACAACCAACAGCATATTCGCGAACTCTCAGATTTACGATCCATCTTACTGGAAATGTCTGAGCTGTTGCGCTGCGATCCTTGTAATCGCAAGTAAGTCAATCTGAGCCTAATTTGGAAGATCTTATTCTGAGCCTCGAGTTATAGTTTCAAAAACAAGGCGGCATTGAATAAACACAACAACGACTTTCATAACCATCGTTGTGCTATTTGTAATGGGGTTTTCAGAACACAGCAAGGCCGCGATCAGCACTCAGGAGCCAAGCACAAAATTCACCACTGTGCTGTTTGTAACAGGTTCTTCAAAAATCTGGATGGCCGCGATCAACACTCCAAAGCCAGACACACAGCTTACTGTACCTATTGCAATGCCAGTTTCGGGTTAGATGAAATTCTTGCAGTAAGTCGCACCAAAAGCAAAGTAAATATCAGCTCTCAGAATCTATGCTGATAAGCGGGTAGTGTCATATGAAGGAGCAGCACACAACCAAGGCTTTACCGGCTGAACTTCAATCAGTTCCTACTCTCACTTCAAAAACCAGCACAGCTACTGCTGGTAATGTAATAGCAGAACACATGAACAGACCAGAAGCTTGCGTACCTTCATCTGCGCTGGAAGATGTTGCTGTCAAATCGAAGGCTGGCGTAGCTTTCCCTGACCAAAAGAAAGCAACGCCATTGGTGCCAGATATCAACATTAAATCGGCCAGAGAATATGCCGCCGACCTTACAGGAGGCTTGATTGATATGTCTATTACTGATAAATCTCCATCAGAAGTAGGTACACCAGCTACAGCCTTTGTCTTTGCCTATAAGACCCTGACTCCTATTGTACCGAGCCTTCCTCGTCTTCCAAAAGTGGCTGCAACCTTACTATCTGTATATTGCTAACAAAGTCAGGTAAATCCGGTTGCACAACAGCAGGAAAAGCCAGACAAGATATATCAACTGACCAAATGCAACATTTGCGAGGGACTTTTCACAAGCGTCGAAGTGTACAATATTCACAAGGTTGAGGCTCACAAGATTATGTGCAAGTTCATATGAAAGATGCAGCAATTAAATTTGTGCTAACTGTGTTCAGGTATGATTTGTTTCGAGTCATTTAGGAGTTCTAGTGCAATTATGAAGCATTGGGCGGCAAGACATCGTGATGTTCCACAACAGAGTAGCTTTAGCCAGGACAACTTATCACTTTGGGAGAAATCTATGTGTGGATTTGAGGTAAGTGGCGGCTTGTGAATCAGACTTTTATATGGATCAATTCTTATCAGGAGCGAATGCAGGATCCTAAGGAGGAAGCTAAAGGCGCTACAATCTCTGGCTCAGGAGATAAGTGGCACTGTGAGCAATGCAAGGTCAGCTTCACGTCAGAGGTCGACCTCCACGTTCACAAGGTAAGATTGCATGCCCAACAACAGGAGATAAATTTAATTGTGAATCATACAGGTCACTTACCCGTTCCATGCACCTCGAATCCTTGACTGCGTGGAGTGCCCTGGTTTAACATTTGAAAATCAGCTCCAGCTATTGCAGCATATTGAATCAAAGCCTCATAAAACACAGTGGGTTCTAAGTATGGTTTGTTTGGATTAAAACCAAAGGTGCTACAGTAGGTTTCGACGTTAGTGTCGTCTTCTATACTGTGTGTATGTGTAGGTAGGAATAGCGAAAGCGTTTTAAATAAGGTAGAATTCTATTGACTTGGCAGCATATGTTGCTCTACATCGACATCAGTTTCTCTGCGTGATTATATCACAGTGTCGACATCTCTGGTAACCAGGTGAATATTGCTCAATAAACTCCTACAGGACCATTGCATTGGAGAGTCTGAGAAATGGAAAGACAAATACAAGAACTTGTTTGAATTCATTTCCATTCAGATTGTCTCACATTACCCGAGGAAACTGCATGCGTAAACAGGCAGAAAAGCTCTCTACTCAATTCGTATCGTTTCCTTTAGCTTATGATTACAATATCTGACGCTTCTGATGCTGATTTCTCATCAAGTCTCCTTCAAGTTTACAGCTCTGCGAGCACGTGATAACAGCAGATATATTCTACGAAAATATTTGTTTTGTATTCTATGCTTATGCAGTAGATTATTTGACTTGTATTAAAGCAAGCTGGAGTTTGATGTAAAATCTTAGCTACTGAGAAGCTTAGTAGTAATATAGAGTTGGACATAATACTAAGTAGTTGCCACGTCCTGTGTGCCTGCAACGTACCTACCTAAACGAACCCCTGATCAACCCCGGGCACATGTTTGTATACCTAGCCGCAGCTGATAGGAAAGCACAGCTGTGACAGTCAAGCACTCTCTCTACCATTACTGTACCGCAAGACAAATTGGTAGCAGTCTACCAAGCAAGATATGACGTAAAAAGATGGGCGAGGTTAAGCTGCAGTGAAATGGGGTGGGATAACGGGACTTGATTCCCGAGAAGTATGCTGGAGTGATCGGAAGATGGCCCAAGTGGGACCCGAACTTAATTCCGAGATCAGATTCCGAATTGAATTCCGGGAAATACTTGGCTCGGGTTTGGGACGAGTCGACGAGAACTAATCTTCGCGTACTTCATTTGACTGTAAGGCAGTCTATCTGACCGAGGCACGTGATACTCTTGTCGAGGTTAACTTCCTTAATTTTGGCTGCAAAAGTTGAGATAGTAAAGAGAAATGTGGGCGAAGAAAGACTCCGTAGTATGAGGTCTAACAATTTTATCGACAGTCCTCTTAAATTATAGTAGTAGTCGATTATGTTTATAGAATCAGAAGCCAATGTTCTCTATGAATTACTTGTATGACCACTACTTTAGCTCAGGCACAGTCATTGAATGAGGCAAAAACTTAATTGCTACATGGTAGAACAAGATACTAAAACTATAGCGTTCAAGCTTACTTCGATCCTGTAACCTTCTCAGCATAACCTTTCTTAATACCTAGCAGCTCAGCTTCCCCATCAACAATAGCAGGAATCGAATCCTTCAAAGTGCTGCCTTTAGGTGACCATCCTAGGTATTTTCTTGCTCGTTTAGCGAAACCCTTAGAGTTGAGTCCCCAAGTAAGAGCTTGCTCTTCGTCAACTTCGACAGCCTTCACTTCTCTGGTCTTGATGTAACCCTTGCTATAAGCGGCGTCGGCAACCCATTGCGAGACCTCTCCCCAGACACTACAGCAGTTAGCACAGTGCTCTCTACATGATACGCGGGAGAACATACTGATGACCATTCTCAGCCAAGAAATATCCTCTCTCATTCCAGAGCTCAGCGTCAATGTCCTTAAGCTCTCCTGCCTTACTCTTAACCGCAGCTTCAACAAGTAGCACAAGCAAATCACTGAGATCATGAACATTCACATTGTCCCACTCCGTTAATCCTTTACCTAGGATAGGACTTTGACCTCTCTTCAAGGCCATCTCTGCCAAAACATAAACCTGTCGACTCTTTTTGTTGCCAGGCCCACGTCCAGGACCGTAAATCGTTGGTGGACAAACAATTGCTGTCTTGGTAGAGTCAGATCCGGCTGCCAGTACTGCCTTGTCAATTTCCCGATGCCATGCCTTGTCTGGCAGGCCGGTAAGGTCTGCAACACCCTCTAAGTCATCGTATGGAGGTTGGTGGGGTGCATCGCCAAGTATTTGTCTTTCTTGGTCTTTCCAGCAAAGTATTCCTAGAATATATCAGATTTAGGTCTACGTGAGAATTTAGGATGTCCCACCAGTCCCAGACACATGTACCCAGTAGCCAGGGTTTTCAGCACTGTGTCCCTTTTCTATACCAGCTGCAATAGCTTTGGCTGCACCCAAGTGATCAGAAGAATCTGCAGTATCTGCAAAATCATTAGCTCCACTTGTTTCATCTCAATTGAGGAGGTATTCTTACGCAAGACTATATCTGCTTTCGAAGCTTCCTCCTCAAGTACTTCGGAGTCGTCCAAACCGCCATAGACCAATCTGACCTTGGGGTATTCCGCTGCTACCACAGCCCCTTTGTCTGAGTTTCGAACAAGAATCGAATATTCGTATTCTGGGTGAGCAGCGTATAGAGCATGCAAAGCATCACCGCCAATGTAACCGGTTGCTCCTGTGCTAAGAGTAGAGAGATCAGTATTCTTCAGATATCACAACCACCAACTGGGCCGTAACCTACAGAAATACTTTTGGTGCCATGATTGCTAATTTTAATGAGAAGTTGGAAGAGAAATTGGCTTCATTTAGGGGACTTATATTGTGGTAGAATGATATGACGTTTTCTGAGTTGGTAATCAACATATAATGCGGGGCAAGTACGGAAAGCTTCATGACCGATTCCGCTTTTGCAACCGGATTCTTGTTTCCGTGGGGTTCGAAAGACGGTTGCGAAGCCCACCATGTTCGCTGGTATTAACATGGGCGTTGGAAGAGAAAAGATGTGTTTCCACAGTTACCGCTTAGAAGACAAGCTATGCTCTCGATATTATATTCGTCAAGATACTGACGGTATGGGGTAACCGGAGCACGCGTGGGACGCTTCATGTTCGTTGGTGAACATAGTAAAGCACAAGCTAAGTACCAGATTCACTGTTGACTCCCAGCAAGTAGGATTATCAAATGTCTATGATATGCACTCGGCTGATATAAGCACCATAAACCAATCGTACTTTAACTTAAAGCCACAACCGTAGTCAAGTGTCTCCAACCAAATTATATCTCTTACTCAAGCATCTTCCAGCCAGTCTATTGATCATTCCAAGCCAGATAGCTATTTGTAAAACCCTCAAAGCCTCAACCTCAAGCATCAAACTCGTATCTACAGGGAGCTGGTTGTGACGTTGGATCTTGATACGCTTATGCTCCGGATATTATTTGTCAAGGACAGGTAGGAGAAACAGTCAGGGATGGTAACTATTAATGATATCACGATCCAAGCGGAGATGGATTACAAAAAGGCTGGTAGCCGTGTAAGGATAGAGAATATAGAGAATATTGGTTAAGATACGATCTGTTGTACCACCATACCTTTCGCCCTCCTCTGTATGTGACATGGCAGGCAATAAATGATCGCTAGCTGTCGACCCCGCCATAGGGTGCCGGGCCGGCATCTATAGAAATAACCGAGATCTCATACCCAATACCCGTCTGGTAGCCGCTATGCTCCTCCTAGCGAACGGGTGTCGTGCGTCCGTCTTTAATTCCCCAGACTTATGACTTCGACAAGGTTGTCATTCCCCTGTCCTAATTGCTGCACATCACCATGCTGCAAGGAATTCAATTGGATCACAATGCTCGGGGTACCATATATCCGCCCTGCGAACCTTGCTGTCCTTTAAGCAACCTTGTGTTTCATCGCGGTTGATAGGAGAAACTAGACACCGGTACTGGGTACTAGTTGCGCGGTCTTACTATTTATTCCATCATGTGGCATATACTTTTTCCTGGTTCTTTCTCCTTCCTGTATACGTTTGGTGTTCCACTTGCAAATAAAAAATCTTCCATTACTTGAGAATGCGGTTTTCGGGTGTTCCCTTCTTGGGCTTTGTTACCTATTCTACAGCCACTAATTTATATGTCTCTTCATACGCAGGAACTGTCACATCACTTCAATTGACCCCCACATACAAAGGGGCTTACTCTCTGAGACAAGTTGCTGTCGAAAATGCTCCTGGAACCTCGCCTGCATGGCTGGAAAAGGATGAGTTTAATGATGTGGTATATTCCCTTGATGAAGGCTTATCTGGACCGAATGGATCAATTTCTGCCTTCCTACCATCTGCATCTGGGCAGCTTGTTGAGATTGGAAGCCCATTATCTGTTATAAGTGGTCCGGTCAGCTCAATCACGTACAATGGAGGAAAGGCGCTGGCAGTAGCACATTAGTTGGTTTTCCCCAAATAATCACAGATATATACTTACACAACGTAGTGGTGGATCCTCCTTAACGACTTACACTATCCTCCCTTCAGGTAGTTTGGAGCTTCTTGAAGCCTTCACCTTCAAGCTTACCGCACCAGGTGCCGACCCTTCGAGACAAGATGCCCCTCACCCCCATGAAGCCCTTCTAGATCCCACCGGGTCCTTCATTGTCGTCCCAGACTTAGGAGCGGATCTCGTCCGCATCTTTAAGATCGATGCTACTACGAGTCGCATCACAGAAAGCACACCTTTAGTGACCCCAGCTGGAGCTGGTCCACGTCATGGTGCCTTCCTTAAAACTGGGGAAAATACATACTTCTTCTTGGTCGGAGAGCTGGATAATAATGTACGAAGTTACAAGGTCACATATGGAATGGATTTAATGACGCTTGACGAGGTGTTTACAGCTGGAATGTATGGTGACACTCCCACGCCTGCAGGAGCGGCTGCTGCAGAAGCTATTGTATCTGTAAGTTATTCTCCGCTCTCTTGCAAGGATGATTTCTGATTTCTTCGAAAGCCAGATGGAAAGTTCTTCTTAACATCTTCCCGTAATGCCCCATTATTTAAAATTCGAAATTTCGATCCCAAAAACTGCACGAAAATCCCCTCGGACACCTTACAATCATGGGCCATCGATTCATCTACTGGAAAACTATCATTTGTACAGCTGGCGCCAGCAGGTGGATCTTTTCCACGCCAATTTTCTTTGAATAAAAATGGTACTCTCGCTGCAGTAGGGCTACAGAGAGATTCAAGAGTAGTAATTATAGAACGGAATGTAGTAGACGGAACCTTTGGGAAGTTTGTTGCATCTATAAATATAGCTGGGGAGATTACAAGTGTCATTTGGGACGAATAGATATAAACATAATCTATGAATTATGCTAGATAAGAAAATAAAAGGACTTCGCCCGGATTCGTTTTCAATCTTTGACTAGCTGCATCGTTATTCACTCGCAATATGACTAAGGAGGTACCGATAATGTTCTTGGTAAGGAGTCAGGTTGGGTGTAAGAGTTGGCAAGGATGCTAGACCATGTCATCTGCAACCTTTCGAAGCGAACACGACATTGCAAGATTCGATGTTCGAAATTCGTTTCTAAGCACAATCAGAACATCCTGAAGGGCAGACTGAAAAGTTTCACGGGCGCTCTGCGCCATATGATCATGCAAATATCGTAATGGAGGGTGGAAATAAGTTAGTATACATCATAGCTACAGTATAGGAACAACACTAAGCGAGCGAGAGACACAATGCCGAAGCCAGTGATTTATGAAAATTATATTTTTACATTTGCGTTCATAAAGGTTTGTACCAACCATTAGACTGTCGACGTCAGGCTCTGTTCCCACAGCCGACCACGTATAGTCAAGGAACCCAAGTTTTGAAAAGTTTGGGTTCGCAAGTAGACTATAGCCATTGTCATGCTCTTAGAGCATCTGGCTCAATACAGTATCGCTTCTCCTGGGTATCCGTAAACCCGAAGACGCCATTACTCCCCATATTGCATTCTTTTATCATAACGACTCCGTATAAGTGCAGGTTCAAACCATACTCCGATTTATCAGCTCATCGCGACTTCCAGCACGTGCCATTCTGCGTCCTGTGAAATTAGAGCGCAGCGAATTCACCGGCTCCGATGTCTGCAATATCTCGCGCGTGACCTCTATTCCCACATCGCTATTTCCAGCGTCACTATTCTCACTCGAACTGCGATCGAGCTCAGCCTCCAGTCGTCCCGTTGGATGCCGTGCATGTTTCTGATGGGCTTGCTGCATCTGTCTAGTGCCGTCTTTCCCGCCGCGAAATGCAGCTTGGGGAGGTGGAGCAACATAAGGACGGGAATGTAGCTCAATGTTTCCGTCTTTGTCGACCCTCGGGTCACTTGCTGAAGTATTGTAGCCGGAGCTTGAGTTTACGCTTGCTTTAGGTGTCCCGAAGCTCTCCTTGAGGAAGCTGGGTAGGAAGCGTGTAAAGAATGGTTTGCAAGCTGGGAGTGCGGTGCACATCTAATTAGTTGAGATTAGCTATGAAGGCAAATACCGGCAAGGCATTGAGAAAAGGTTAAACTCACAATCCCAATGTAAAGCTCCAGAACGCCGGATACCCATAGTCCATAGGAAACCCAAGTCCGATCAAATGTGGAAGTTGTCTTGTATGCATAATAGATGCGAAAACAACCGGCTATGCAAACGACAAAACCGGCACCAAATATTCCACAGACCATCATTCGTTGTCGGAACGGGAGTTGAAGAGCTAGGACGGTGGGAATGGGAAGGAAAAATACTATGAAATCGGAGATGGTATTGAGAATACCACCAGCTAGGAGATTTGCTGATTCGTCGATGCAGTTCTGCTCTGTAAATGACAAAGTCCAGTAATCTTTCACTGGCCTACACAACGTATTAGTACAGGGTTTGCAACACTGAGTTGAATACCTACGTGCAAGTAAATATTACGGCACCTATAAAAGCTATACATTTGCAGACGACAAATACTATTGCAGCAGTAGCTAAATGCTTTAGAATTCCGGATACGGTTGAAGTGATTCGTCTCGTTAAGATAAGTAATGATATCTTGCAACATGAGACTGTTAAAGCAAACAGGCACTCCACGATAACTATACTAAGTCAGAAAATAATTCGTAGAGAGCGGACAAGGGTTTCCTACTTGTTATCTTTAAACCTAGAGTGATTTTCTCATTGGGAACATCCCAAATATGACGATCCCAGCCCCATCGAGTAACAGCGAGGCACAATAACGCTGCAAGAACCAATGCTGGTGGAATGGCTAACAAGAGGAAAACATCATCGATACCAAAGCATCTGGATATAACAATCCGAGAATACATCCGAGCAGCCACCATGAACAGCGCGATGGGGCAGACTATACATGTTACAACAAGAAGTTGGTTCCCGCGAGTTTCTGAAGGGTTCTCATAATTTGGAGTTGGCCATGTTGCAAGGACCTCGAGTGAGGGAAGACGCATCTTGAACCGATCAACTCAATATTTCTTGGTCACAGCTTTGTTCCGAGGGACTGTAATCGAATATAGTAGTGTTGAGTGTAAGAGTACCGCTGTACTCAGAGACGTAAGTATAACATTTACAGGGAACCGAGAAGAGAACCCCCCTTAAGACAAGGGAGGTCGCACCATGATATACAACTTATGGTCGATCGATCCATAAAATATGCCACCCAGAATGGCTTGCAGTCAAAGAAAGCCTGCTAAGATTATCAAAACGAGAATCAAACCCGCTGCTTCGTGCATACTACTAGGGTCCGCGAGGCGCCTTGAAAACGCTCGTACCAGCGAGTATCCTAGTAGCGAACCACTTATGGGTGTGACAATCTTCAAAACCCCAGGATAGACATACGTATTACGCGGTAGCATGTATGCTATTCACTAGTAAACCTGTTTAGAGAAGTCTACGCAAATTTCTTCAACCAAATAGCATAATAATTGATGGCAACGCCTTAGTCTACAACCCTCACAACAAAAAAATGTATAACAGCCAAGTGGCCTCTCAAACCATGCGTTACCTGCTTTTTCCCCAAAATCCGGACGCGGAATAACAGTCAGTGGATTTAGACTTTCGTCACGGCCCTGATATGTGACTATCACAATTAGGCGATAGGTCGCAGCTGAAGGCTTTCCAAAACACTGGCTCGACCGGCCCTTCTTCTTCTAATAAACCTATCAAATATAGTGTAAGCTCTGTAAACATCCAGATCCACCAAGTCATACTGAATTCCCCAGAACCTTTGACCCTTTCTTGGCTGTTCGGGCGTGAGTATTTTCTATAGGCTATTGGTTGAAGTTACTTTTTAAAGAGGGTCATATATCGCATTGACCTCTCCATGTGGCGGTGGACCGTTCATCATAACCGCATTCTTACAAAAAAAAAGAACTCCACACCTACCTCTTTAGAACCCAGTGCTTCTACTAGAGCCTACGACTCTCTGACCTTGTGGTCAGACTACCGAGCTCTAGTTGGTTGAAAATGATCAATCATGCGTCTCTTCAGAAAATATGGCTTAACCCTTACAGATAAGGTGGATCTGGGATTAGAAACGGTGCTCTATTCTTTGGGCTCTAAGAAGAATGGAATGCCGTAATTTCTTAACATACCACATCTAGTGGTGTGTAGCACGTGAATATACTTGGTTCTTCACAATATTTTCCATACCTGATACTTAATTTCTGCATTAGTACTTTGGTAAACACTTCGTGCTGTACGGTTAGGCCCAGTGACATGTGCAAAGGGGATATACTAACAACATAGGCGAGATAAACCGTCTATCAGTGTACAGATGACTTGGAACTGCCGGTGGAATGCTAACCGAGCGAGACGTGATTAAAACGTGATTGCTCATCCTTACCACGTTACCGAACGGCAATTCGATCTCAACTCTCAAGGAAACAAGATTGTGGAGGTGGTCTAGAGTAGGTAAAAGGAGCCTAGTATGGGCCGGAAGCCGATTTTATAATGGCGAATCAGTGTAGCTGTACCTCCCTGCCTTTCTGAAGCACAGGCGGCGGTGATCAACTCAGGATCGCCTACTGCTGACCATGTCGACTGCAGAGACGACAATATCTGTCATGCAAGGCACACGGCACAAAGCGCAATGGCTTCAGAATTGGGTATAAATTGCCGATGAACACCTTTCTCTGTTCAGGAGTGAGCAGGAACCATTTCAGATATCCCTGTTCCACACGTGTACTTCATTGGGCTTAAGCAAACACAAATTGTTTGGACCATTAACAGGATCATCACAAAGTGGTCGCCCGAGCGGAAAATAATGGGCTTCTACAGTGATTGAGGGACTCTTAGTGTGCTTGGAAAGGCAAATGCCGCTGGAGATATCCAGGCTCCTCACATGTCAAAGGCCACAGGAAATTACTGTTAATGTACTCCGTGGTCCTGCTCTCTCCAGCCACCCCACGACGCAGCTTTACAATATACATGACAGCAGCTCCGGTGTCTCTATTTGCTAGTATGCGTTGAGCCAATCAGATTCTATCCTGGAGGCAGGGTATTGACGATTGGAGGAACATCTTTCAATCACTATTTGAACTTCATTACTAAGGAGGCTGGTGATAGCCACAATAGCAGACGACCCTTAGACCGGAAGTCATTTTCCAAGATGAGGAAGCAAAAGGAAGCACAAATAGATCCACGTCAGCCTTGTCTAGAGATTACAGACCATACAGGGCATCAGCCTCTACTTTAGTGGCGGACAAATAAACACGCTTATTAGTACATGAAAACCGCTTGATGGGGCCGTGGGGAAGGGCGACAAGTTCTCTAGCTTCAGGAACGTGAAAACAGGTCCGTGCAGAACCGCGAACCTCATTATCACCAAAAAGAGCTTGTTAATACCGACCAAGATACGTGCTCATCATGCCTCGGCCACGAGCGTCACTCAAATCCTTCCTTTCCTCTGCAAAATCAGCTCTCACTAATCCAAACTTGCGCACAACCCCATTGACCATTGTAGTTGGCAATGAATCCGCAGGTAGGTGGTTGCTCTCTAAACTATAATTTCCTCCTATTGACAGCACAGCAGACCTTGACTCTCTATGCTCGGCTGTAGTCCTTGCATATCTACGTACCTATGCATCATCTTCAAAATCGAATACTCTCTACATCCCCCTCTCAAACCTCTCTCGAGATGACCTTTCATTACGCCCTGAGCTAGCATCTGTACTAGCCCATGCAAACCTCATACCCAATGATTTGATAACATTATCCGACCTACCTCCAACCTCTAGAAGATCCAAAGAGATACCGCCAGAAAAGACGAGATGGATTCTGGTTGATCATAATGCTATGCAGGGTGAGATTGAGGATACGTACAGCAAATGCATAATAGGATGTATTGACCACCACAATGAGGAGAACAAAGTACCCCAAGACTGTGGAGAGGAACCGAGGATTATACAGAAAACAGGCAGTTGTTCTAGTCTCGTGGTAGACTACTGCAAAAAGGCATGGGATGACCTGTCCGCAAAGTCTGACGGCGACGAAACAACAGCATGGAATGCGGAACTCTCACACCTCGCGTTGGGACCGATCTTGATCGACACCACAAATCTGACAAACGCTTTCGTCACCCAGATAGATATTGATGCTGCAAAGTATGTGGAATCTTTGATCAGGGCTGAAGTGGGGAGCAAATTCAGTGCAGAAGAGTATTTCAAGGAAGTTATGGCAGCTAAGGAAAATATTGGAGACTTGAGTCTGCGCGATATTTTGAGAAAGGATTACAAACAATGGACTGAAGCTGGCAGTGTCAACTTAGGGATCAGCTCAGTTGTGAAAGATATCAATTTTCTCGTTGAGAAGGCTGGTAGCAAGGAGAAGCTGTTTGAGGCACTCAGAGAGTTTGCTAGCGAGCACGATTTATCCATCATTTCTATCATGACTACCTCGCACCCAGATGGTCAGTTCAAGAGAGAGCTGCTTGCTTGGGCGATGAATGACAGAGGCGCAAAAGCCGTGAAAAAGTTCTCGGAAGATGCCGAGGATCAGTTACGCCTTCGCCCGTGGGGAGACAGATCTCTGGACAGTGACCAAAAGCAATGGAGACGCTGCTGGTGGCAGGATCGAATTGACAATAGTCGGAAGCAAGTGGCTCCTCTGATGAGAAGCGCGATAACAGCTGGAGGCTCCGGACGCTTATAAAAACTTCTGCGAAGATATAAGCCGAGGGCCGCTCTGCCAACTATGGCCTTGGAGACGGTCTGAACATTACTCCTGTGTAGCAACCATTTCTAGAATCTGTGCAGTATTCAGGCAGGGCTGCACTGGTTTAGATGTCTACTTGAACTTGCCTTATGTCATCGGTGCAATTGACTGTAAAAGTTACGTGTCAATCCAACACGTTCCCAAAGCTGTCAACTTGAAGAAAACCCCAAGAGGTATTCTTCAAGCACTTATTGGAGGTTAAGTTGCCTTTCGTCAAACAACACTAGTTCGCCATTGCAGTTGAATACGCCAGATAGGCACTTTTGGTGATTGACCGTAAGCTCGTCTATCTAGCTTCAATGGCAATGGTTTCTTTCACTTTCCTTCTAGGTCATGTATCCATCCGTGTTAACTTTGCTCCGCTGTCTACACAAACAATTGCACAACTTTCAGCTTCTTAACACGTCTTTTGACCTGATTGGAGCTTCACATCTACCTCATGCTAACTAGTTACCTTGAGATTTGAGCCATAGACTCGAGCCATAGACGCAAACCACTATGGCTCAATTGGGACATTCTTTAGTTTAAAGCTATAGCCTGAGTGAAGAACTCGTCGCATGATCAAGGGCTCGAATCTTACGACCGAGACTCGCAGACCTAGCAATATCAGATCTAGTTTCAAAATAAATTAATGTTCAATTCATGACGTGCTGTAGTGCCCTACTTATAGACAAACCAGTGACTGTTTTCTCCCAAAAATGGCAATGAGCTACGGTTGCACTACATAAATACCGTGAATGTCTAGGTATATTGGAGACCATGTAGTATTGAAGGTACAATCTGATGGGTTCCGGGCACTAGTAGTATTGGTGCCGAAATCTCGTGTGCATTAGTCCCGTGCCGAAAGATATGCCGGCAGGACATGAGAAAGATGAACTAAGTACGTGAAACTCCAACAAACCGTTGAGCACGTTGATAGCCGCTTGGACGCCTTATAGCAAAGAAGATTGTGCACATTGTTCAGTGGGTGACGGACGGTAATTGTTTTTGCAATGAGTGCCATCTTCTCATCACACCAGACAGGTAGGGATGAGAATCTTGTATGTCAAGGTGCCCATTCTCCAGAGGTTACATCACAGTTCACGAGCTGATTTAAGGGGAATCGCTGGATCCACATCCCCCGGAAGGTAAGTCTGTGAACAATTTAATTATTTTTTAATGGTACAGTACACTGAAGTTTCTGATGACGAATTCCGAGGAGACGTCGGGTACTGGCATTAGTAAAACAGTCGATGTTGGCGAGGTATTATAACCCCCATCATTAAGAAGCTAGAAGTAATCCCACTCTCCTCTTCATCTTTGTACTCGCCAAACTGACCCCTACTCAATATCCGCAATCATTTGGAAAAGTCCCGATAACCGGAATATGAAGAGTCAGCACCATTATAAAGAGCCGCAGAACCATTTAATACCATATCAACGTTGCACATCCCAGCCCCGGATTGATTCGAAAGATGGTCTACCCAATTACCGCTCAGTTTGTCTGTTTGGCAGCCCCCATCTAGGTGAGCTTGAAGACGTTCGAAAGGAATGAGATCCTCTTTGCTCTTTGATGGCATCAAGGACTTTCTGCTCCGCTGCCGCTGCCGCTGCCGCTGCAAAAAATGTTTTGTTCTAGCGCAATCTCCCCAATCTCTCCCAAGTGGTACCGCCGAACCTCAGGCGGGAATGTCTTCTTTTCCCCCACGATATGGCTAACACCGCCAAGTTCTCATTGAGCAAAGGCTTCGCAAAGCTTTAGCTGACTCTGGGAGCTTTCATTGGCTGTATTGCTTTGTGGAAGCTATGACAAAAGTCACATCCCGCCCGCTTATCGCTTTGTGCTCCACATCTTGTATTGTAGTTTGTCTTCACTTCTTCGCTTCTGAAGCTCTTCACTCCTTCAGTGGTTCCGTTACGCAGTGGTTCAGTGGTGCAGTGTTTCCTCTGGCTAGGCATCTTCTTATCAGTCACACCACTGACCACTGACAATATGCGAATGCCCTCAGCATCCAATGACACGCCGCCGTCGCCAATGCACACCCCGGCGCTGCCAGAGCTAATCGCCGCGCCCCGACATCCGTTATCTTTCCCCATATCAAAGTTTTTATAAATCAGATATGGCATATCTTTGAGCAGATCTCAGTACTGCACCGTGGCTTGCTCCTCATCACTGACCCTGCAGCACAAAGGCTTCAAGGACCGTGATCTGGAGCTGACTCTGCTGCTCCACCATCCCAATCCCGACCACTGAGAATGTGCTCCTTTCCTTTTTTCCAGGGCTCAGGTCCTCCGAATGCGGGATGGATGGGCTACTTAGTGCTGGGAAGATCGTGCTCTTTACCAAATTCTGTCCAGCGGGTTCTGACATATAAATGAAGTAGTCCTTCTGTTATCTCCTCTTCGGTGACTCTGCTCGAATCTTCTCTTTCCTTCCTCGAGAACTCAACAGAACAAAATCATGGCAATTGATCCGCCTCTGAACCAAGGATGGGGTTACGGTATTGTCCTCGGACTGGGTGCACTATTTGCTTTGGGAATGGTAAGATCTCTGGTGTCACAGTAATGGGAAGTGGCTCTGACTGGATAGGTGCTTGTCACGTGGATCCTCAAAAGATACAACAATGAGCTGCAGACATCTGAGATGTTTAGTACGGCTGGACGTACCGTGAAATCGGGTCTGGTGGCTTCGGCGGTTGTATCATCGTGGACATGGGCTGCGACTTTACTCCAGAGTTCAGCCGTTGCATACAACTATGGTGTATCAGGGCCTTTCTGGTATGCTTCAGGTGCTACGGTGCAGATCTTGCTGTTTGCGAGTATTGCTATTGAGCTCAAGAGACGTGCTCCCAATGCACATACCTTTTTGGAAGTTATTAGAGCTAGATTTGGAACTACCACCCACATGTAAGGTACATCAAGTTATCTGTAAGCTGTCCAACTGACCTTATAGTGTCTTCGCGACCTTTGGTGTCATGACAAACATTCTCGTCACAGCTATGTTGCTTACTGGTGGTGCCGCTGTCATCTCCTCACTTACTGGCATGGTAAGTCCTTATTTGGAAGCTTGTCACGACATAAGCTAATGTTTCAACAGCATACCGTTGCCGCATGCTTCATGCTTCCACTTGGTGTTATCATCTATACCATGTTCGGTGGTATCAAAGCAACTTTCCTCACGGATTATGTCCACACCGTCATGCTGTTGATCATCATTTTGGTCTTTGCATTCTCCACCTATGCTACGAACGAAGACCTAGGTTCTCCCAAGAAGGTCTATGACCTCATCGTTAAGGCGGGTGCTAAGCATCCCGTAGAGGGAAATGCTGAAGGTAGTTATCTGACCATGAGATCCAAGGAAGGTGCTATCTTCTTCGTTATCAACATCGTCGGAAACTTTGGAACTGTGTTCTGTGATAATGGGTACTATAACAAGGCAATTGCTGCGTCTCCAGTTCATGCTCTTCCAGGCTACATTATGGGAGGGTTGAGTTGGTTTGCTATTCCAGTAAGTCCCGCGCATTCTTTGAGGCAAATTTTCTAACTTTTGTAGTGGCTAACTGCTACGACAATGGGTCTTGCTGCTCTTGCTCTTGAGACAAGCCCATCTTTCCCAACGTTCCCCGATAGAATGGACCCAGCCGATGTATCTGCTGGTCTCGTTCTTCCATATGCTGCAGTTGCTCTTCTCGGAAAGGGTGGAGCGGTTGCTACTCTCCTAATAGTCTTTATGGCTGTCACATCCGCTATGTCTGCTGAGTAAGTTCAATTTCCTGTAATTCAGCACACGTCACCAGTTGTAACACAATACGATCTGATAAACAAAGACTGACAAATCAGACTCATCGCAGTGTCATCTATCTTCACGTACGATATATACCAGACCTATGTCAAGCCAGATGCTTCCGGAAAACGCTTAATCTACACATCTCATTGTATGGTTGTTGGCTTTGGGTTCTTCATGGCAGCTTTCTCCACGGGTCTCTGGTACGCCGGTATCTCTCTCGGCTATATCTATCTCATGATGGGTGTGATTATCTCATCCTCTGTTATCCCCGCAACGCTTACTCTTATGTGGGATGGCTTCAATTGGCATGCTGCAACATTCTCTCCACCTCTTGGACTGGTCTGTTCGCTCATTGCATGGCTCGTTACTGCCAAGAAGGAAGGTGGTGATCTCAGTGTAGCCAGCACTGGTGCAAATAACCCGATGTTGGCAGGAAACGTTGTTGCGCTCCTATCTCCCCTTATTTTCATTCCAATTCTGACGGCTATATTTGGCCTTGGTAAGTTTACTTTTCGTTTTCAATCTACTTACTTCATGCTAATTGAGTGTAGCTAAATACGACTGGCAATCTATGCGTGCAATCCGCAAGGGTGATGATTCTGATATGGGTGCCCGGGAAGATCTAGAGCTCGTTCCCGGCGCAATGGAAGTCTCAGAGGCCGCCGAAGCCGAAGAGCAGCGCAAACTCCTCCGTGCGTCCTTCATCGCAAAGACCATGACTGTAGTCCTTACCCTCTCCCTCTTAATTCTCTGGCCTATGCCTATGTATGGCTCCGGCTACGTCTTCAGCGAGAAATTCTTCACTGGATGGGTGGTTGTGGGCATCATGTGGCTCTTCGGTTCGTTAGGATGTGTAGGAATTTATCCTCTCTGGGAAGGCCGTAAGAGTCTAGCTCATAATATTTCTTCGATATTCAAGGACATTACCGGCAAGGAACATCCAAGCAAACACCACCGTTCTGAAGCGACTTATGTTGAGGGCAAGCACGTTGGGGTGGAGACACCTCCAACCCGCGAGAAAGAAATTCCCGATGAGAAGACTACTATTGTGCAGTAGGTACACTAATTTGGCTGGGCGATATGAGTTCGGGGGATAAGATTGGTTGCGTCACCTTGCAATAGGATTTGACTTCTGAAATTCTGTATATTCTTAGTTTTGATACCCAGGCGTATCAGCATGTCACTATACAAATTTATAAATAGTTTATTGTTTGTGTGAGTAACCCGTACAAATCATGATCAGACATGAAGATCAACAACAGCCATATCCTGCATTTTCCCCTCCAGGCTTGCATCAACATCTACATCACTCTTTTCTCCCTCACATCTCGCACACCGGCACTCCGTCCCAAACCATGGCATTAGCATACCTACTCTTTCGCTTCTCTTCATCTCCTTCCCCTTAATATAACTGATGAACAACTCTTCCCCTACGCTTATATCCTTTGTGGCAAACATCCACACCGTACCACTATTGTCATCATGTCTCCAATCGACGTTCGCGTCACAACTATGGTTAAACATACTATACAAGTCACTCACTGCCGTGCCACACACCCCGTCTAACGTCTGCCCATGCTTGTTGTTCTGCAAGCGACATCTGATCGTCTGCAAAACCCACGTGTCATATCGCGCATTAGCAAAGACGTCGATGCCGAGCTTCTGGAGGATGGAGATCGGCTCCACGACATGGTTCACGTAGTTGAATATAATGAGACTGGCCGAGGGTCCGCCATAGCTGGGCGTCAGACGAGCGAGCATGGAGTTCTGCAAGGGATGCACATTTTCCTGGATAGACAGCGCGAGCACGCGGATCAGGAGCAGGGTGTCGAGTGCGAAATCCGTGGTCTGTGTCGCGGTTGAAGCGGCGGCTTCGAAGGCCGAGAAGTCAACTGAGCAGAGCGGCTGGTGGAAACGACTCAAGGCATCTTGGGCGCAGAGATCGCTGCAATATGTGACGGCGCAGCACGGATTGGTGATGGGAGATGTGACGGGGCCGCTACATGTTGAGCAGCGAGATGTAGACCCGACAACGCTTGCGAGCGTGCGGTCGACTATGACCGTTGTGCCTTTCTGGATGGGTGTTGTGGCGATGACACCTAGCACGTCGTCGATTTCTTCGCCGGCAGTGTTCCGGATTGTGCTGCGTGCTGCGGTGCAATTTTGGGACACGGCGGCGAATTCGGTTTTTATGCTTGCGAGCAGCTTGTCGTCTCTTTCTAAGAATTCTGGTTGGATCCAAGGGTATGGCGTGGGATATACACCGCCGTTTGAGAGTGTACTTTGCATCTGCTCCTTTTTCAGATCGCCTGTATCAAGCCTGCTCTGTAGGATAGCGACTCTCTGTGCCTGCCAGTTTTCGGCATTTTCAACTACAATATTTGGTAAGCTACTTGATCGGAAGATGCCCCTCTAAGCAAGTCGAATTTTCAAAGCTTGGGTGCCAAAACACATCTAGTGAGATAATAATTAACTTACCTTCGCTAGGAAATACCTCGTCGTCTGGAAACCTCAGCACGGCTTCCTTGCTCATGTTCAAGTAGTCCTTTGAGCAATTCGCCGCCATAAGCCCCTCCATCAACTCCGTCCAAGACTGCACCTCCAACCTTCCCAACATTCCTTCCGTCCTCCCCTTTAGCTTCTCTTCGGTATCAACATGCACAGCCCAGGCAGGGTTGCTTGTGTGCATCGCATAAACCTTTTCTGAAAAGGTTGTGAATGCATCTGTGCCTAACTTCTCCCGGCTTTCAGAAGGTACAAGAGCGGCTTCAATCAGAAGCCGAGCTTTATAGGCATCACCAAGTCCAAGTTCTGGGAATCCTAGAACACGGAGACAGTGCGCTCGGTTGAGCCAGATTTCAGGGTCGTACGGGTGAAGTGCCAGATCTTGGGTGAACTCGACAAGATCATCAATCTCACCTTGGAGCAGCTGTCCAAATTTAGCAAATTACAGTGGGAGAGGAAGAGGAATAAAACACACTTCCGGCTGGAGAGTTTGGTACGTGGTGAGTTCACATGATGAAGAGGGACTATAAAGCTCATGTCTCCAAGGAGAATCCATCGTTTAACCCGATTTATCTTGAAGTAACTAGCCCCCGTTGTCCGGTTTTTTAAAAAATAATATATAAGTTTAGCTGGTTGTCAACGTTTATATCCAAAAGACCTTAACATCTACATCTTCCATGATAAAATCACGAAACTCTAATTAAAGTTCAAGTGCGAATCCACTTTGGTTCCCACACGTGTTGATTCTGATGCGGATAGCAATCTGAAGCCGGCTTGGATCTTTAGCGAGCCCGCCTCCCCTAAATGTTCGCTTAGCTTAGCGAGCAAATATATAGCAAGGTTACAGGATCATATCACGAAAAGACACCGAATAATAAATACATTTACATTTTTATACCTATCGAGTCAAAGTCGAAGAAGCCTACGAGTTTCTTTTAAACTTTCTTAAATTGTCAACTTAGGAGAGTCCATTACTCACTACTCAATAAATAATCGCGTCTGGGCTTCATTTATCCAACAAGACTCCTTTTAGTCTCACATTGACAAAAAATTTAGAACAAGTGATATCTAGAATTGCAAAAAAGACCTGTGTTGGCATACTCTGTAATCCATCACGTGACTTGTGACGAAATGTGCATTTGACGTAGCAAGTCGACATTCAACTCAACACATGCCAAATCAACTGTGCTATCTCACAGCTAAACATGTCTATCAGGCAGTTGAACAAAACAATATGCGAAATAATAAGACTAATGATGACACATCTTCTATGATGTCAAGAAACCATCATTACAAAGAGCTCCAGCACTAAGATATGTGTTGTAAGTATGCCGAGATCTTGGTTAATAGTAGTGCTGGGTCAGTGCTTCGGAATACAATGAATTATGGTGAGAACTCTACCAAACCTCGAGCTCGAGCGTTTCAGAAGCTGAAGAAACGGCTTTCTCGGACTGGCTGGCAGTGTCAAATTCGATTTGTCATTGTAATAGAAGGCGATAGGTCATCGAGTGGTGACCCCACCTTTGATATCACGTTTACCAGATTTCATACTCTTAAGTGAACAAAGTGCGACGATCGACAATCAATCATCTGGGGGCAGATCTTCTGTGCTCATTTGCAGATTTTCTCTTCATATTTTGTTCCAACACCAAAACAGCTTCAACTCCCCGGAAATATGGCAGCATCATGGGAAGAAACCGCGCGAGACAAGAAGAATCGCATAGCCGGATCCATTCCCGAGGAGTGGCGAATAGCAGCAGTAGCACAAGATGATAACGTGCTGAGCTACGCGAGAACCTCTGGTATACTATCAGATGAGGAGGTTGCAATTACTGAGTCTTCGGCGGTTGACTTGGTTGCCAAGATGGCAACTGGGCAATTGACTTCCGTCGCTGTAACTACGGCTTTTTGTAAGAGGGCAGCCCTGGCTCAGCAATTGGTAGGAAGCTGTATTTCTTTTTAAGATGGGCTATGTTGACCAACGTAGACGAATTGTACCCTCGAGTTCTTTCCTGAGATGGCTCTTGCGCGTGCTCAGGAACTTGACAATCATTACAAATCTACCGGCAAGGTCGTAGGTCCACTTCACGGTCTTCCTATATCCCTGAAGGATCAATTTCGAGTCAAGGGAATTGAGACTTCTATGGGATATGTCGCGTGGATTGGAAAGTACGAAAAGGAAAACTCGGTTCTAGTGGACCTCCTCCTGCAAGCAGGAGCAGTTTTCTATGTCAAAACAAGTGTTCCGCAAAGCTTGATGGTTTGTGAGACCGTCAATAACGTGATAGGTCGCACTGTGAACCCGAGAAATAAAAATTGGTCCTGTGGGGGTAGCTCGGGTGGAGAAGGTGCGATGGTTGGCTTTCGTGGAGGGATTATAGGAGTAGGTACTGATATTGGTGGTTCTATACGTGTCCCGTCGGCGTTCAACTTTTTGTATGGGATCAGACCGTCACATGGGAGGTTGCCGTATGCAAAGATGGCAAACTCGATGGAAGGACAAGAAACTGTACATTCGGTCTGTGGTCCAATTACTCATTCAATCGCAGGTAACGTAGAGCCTCTGGTTTTTGAGGTCCCAACTTACTAAGTCTTCAGACATGAGATTATTTATGACTTCGGTTCTAGCCCAAGAGCCATGGAAGTACGATTCTAAGGTGGTTCCCATGCCTTGGCGACAGTCTGAAGAAGATTTCATTAATTCGAGGATTGCTTCGCGTGGCCTAAACATTGGGTTTTATAAATCCGATGGCAATGTAAGTTTGGCAGATGCTATTTCCCCAAAATACTGACAGAAAAGGTGCTTCCCCATCCACCGATTCTCCGAGGTGTTGATACTGTCCTCTCAACTCTCAAAGCAGCTGGACATAGGATATTTCCCTGGACGCCTTATAAACACGACTTTGCGCATGATCTTATCAATTCAATTTATTCCTCAGACGGAGGCACTGATGTCTTTGACGTCCTTAAGAAGTCTGGCGAGCCAGCCATTCCTAATTTTGCAGACCTCTTGAATCCATCTTCGAAAAAGATAGATATGAACGAATTATGGACAGCCCAGCTCAAGAAATGGGCTTACCAGTCAGAATATCTAGAACAGTTCCGACTTGCTGAGATTTCGTTAGGGCATGAGATCGATGCAATCGTGTGTCCGATCACACCTACTGCTGCGGTAAGGCACAATCAGTTCAAGTACTACGGGTATGCTAGTGTTATCAATCTGCTGGACTTCACGAGCGTGGTTGTTCCTGTTTTGTTTGCGGATAAAAATATCGACAAGAAGGTTGAGGGATACACGCCGCTGGGTGAGCTTGATGGTGTGGTTCAAGCTGAGTGTAAGTACTGTATATTTCACTGTTGCTGTTTCTTGCTAATACTGCCCAGACGACCCGGAAGCCTATCATGGAGCTCCAGTTGCTGTTCAAATTGTGGGAAGAAGATTGACCGAGGAACGTATCATGGCGATTGCAGAGGAGATTGGGAAACTGCTTGGTAACCAAATAACACCATGAGCGTGACGATTGGGGTGGATGCAAATATAGCGAGCCTATATGCCTTTATTTAGGATAGGGATAGTCATGAGGAAAATCATGTTATAGTAGCTGTAGTTTGTAGTTGTAGTTGTAGTTATAGTCGGAAGCTATATTTCCCCCATAACACTTCAATTATTACTACTTGAGATTCTGAAATTCGTAGTCCCTTGTTATGTTGCTTATGATCCTAGATCTCAAGTACGTTTGTATTGGCCATTCCAATATAAATCTTTGCCGTCGGTAGCATAGTAAGCATGCAGTTATCCGGCACCAAGCCTCGGTTCTTCAATTCACTGGTGACGTACAGATACATGGTAGCCGCTGTTCATTAGAAAGTGGGCTTGCGGGGAAGCCACCCACTCAATGGCGTAAAATTATGTGAATCTACAGACTAACTTTTAAGCCTTGAAGATCTGATTTGTTAAGAGGGCAGGATGGGTAGGTGAGTAGTGAACTAGAGCAGACCCATCATCGCGGGGTAAAGAAAGCTTACCATCTTCAACAAGCTTGCCCCCTTGCTCTGGAAATTTATTTTCCTACTTTATCTTCTTTGTTCCTATTTGAATTTTGTGCATCTATATTTTGACTTTTTTTGGATCGTTCAAAGATGTCTCATTACCGTGAAAGTCACGACTCACCCCCGTCTGATCCCGAAAAATCCTCCATCCGACACAATGACAACCCTCCAGATCCTAAAGTTTCAAGCAAAAAGAGAGCTGCGCATCGTCATCATGATCCAAACTGGGATGGAACCGACGTAGATTTCAGCAACATTGACGAGAAGAAGGTGCTACGAAAAATGGATCTCCATATCTTACCCATGCTCGCGCTCTTATATCTTCTAAGCTTTTTGGATCGTGGAAATATCGGAAATGCAAAGATAGAAGGATTAACAGACACGCTGAAGATGACCGGCCCCGAATATAACTGGTGTCTAACAGTCTTCTTCTTCACTTACTGCTTATTCGAAGTACCCAGTAACCTAATGTTTGCTTCCCCGTCCTCTTTCCCGCTTAAAAGCATTAACAGTCCCAGGTTAAAACGTTTGCGGCCATCAATCTGGCTGCCCACGATTATGGTAGCGTGGGGAATCGTCATGACACTCATGGGCATTGTAAAAGATTACCACGGGCTCCTCATTGCACGTATCTTCCTTGGTGTTGCCGAAGCAGGTTTATATCCTGGTGTAGCGTATTATATTACAATGTGGTACTGTAGGCACGAGGGACAGCTACGGCAAGCACTATTTTTCAGTGCGGCAAGTATTGCGGGTGCTTTTTCAGGGTTGTTGGCTTTCGCGATTGCGAAGATGGATGGGGTGGGTGGGCTGGAAGGCTGGAGATGGATGTAAGTTGACTAGCTCCACACCGGCTTTCCGTGCTGATTATTTCTTAGATTTATTCTGGAGGGAATCTTGACTGTGTTGGTGGCTGTTGCAGCGTTCTTCCTACTTTACGACTTCCCAGACACGGCTTCGTTTCTCACACTCGAAGAACGAGCATGGGTTGTTCACAGGCTGAAATACCAAGGCTCAGCTGGATCCGGACGAGCAGTCGCGGAAAGTGAGACCTTTCAATGGAGCCATGTTCGCGCTGCGTTCACCGACTGGCAGATCTACGTCGGTTTATTTGTAAGCCAACCCAACCAAAGCTCTATTCCTACTAACTCCTTCAGATGTACTGGGGCATAGTCTGTCCGCTATACGGCATATCACTTTTCCTCCCATCCATCATCAACGGCCTTGGATACTATTCCTCAACCGCCCAGCTCCTGACCGTCCCCATCTACATCACCGCTGCCGTGATCACCGTTATCGTAGCATACTATGCAGACCGCTCACCCAAGATCGGACGCGCACCATTTATCTTCATCCCTATGTGCGCGATCCTAGTCGGCTTCATCATGGCCCTCGCCGGTAGTGCGCACGGTGGTGTGCCAGGTGTTGTCTACGCCGGCGTCTTCATCGCTACCTGTGGTATATACCCGGCCTTCCCAGGAAACGTGACGTGGCTATCCAATAACCTCGCTGGGTCTTACAAGCGAAGCGTGGGGATGGCCATACACATCGGAGCTGGCAATCTTGGAGGAGCGATGGCAAGTAATTTCTATAGAACAGCCGATAAGCCAAAGTATATCCTGGGGCATGCGTTGGAGATTGGATTTGTTTCTGTGGGGTTGTGTGCGGTGGTGGCCCTGAGAACGGGCTATGTGCGCATTAATCATAAGAGGGAGAGCACGGGAAGCGAGGGAGGAACGGACGCTGAGATGAGCGAGTTGGGAGACAAGGCACCTACTTTTAGATATATGCTGTAAACTAGCATTAGATTCTTGCCTCATTGGCTTATTGATACACACGTAGATAGTCTAGAAATCAAATTGTATACTTACCCTCACTATTGATCGCATGAAACATTTGTCAATCATACCTGAATGGTTACTAGCGAAAATTTGTTGATACTTTTCCTAGACATCATAAAACCGTACCACCACAACCCAACAGTTTCTTCACCCACATTTATTAAATATCAGTCTGATTGCCCCATGAGCATCAAAAAGATCGCTGCGATCCAAGCACGACGTTACATGTCTTGGAAAGGGGCTCAAGCGAGCTTAGCGCCAAGGCTTGGAATCAGATCCCAAGCCTGGGACCTGGCAGCTAATCCATACAGCGCAAGAACCCTCGGTAAAAACAACCTCAAAGGGAAAGAAATCAGGATTTGGCATAGTGAAGTATCATGAGGTGATGCGGAAAACAAGTGTTGACTTGTTACTTGGAAGTAAGGTGTACAAAGTAGAGAGAAGGCGCAAGCACTGGGAGATAGATGTTCGGTTGTTGAGTTGGAAAAGCAGCTGCGTGGCGCGGCAAGTTGCTACTTGACGTATTGCTACTCTCAAGAGGACATGTGATTGTAGGTATGTTTTCTACCTCTTGGGGTCTGAACCTATTCTACAGAGGCAGACTCTAGCCGCTGTAATTTAAGGCAAGTCCTGATAAAATGAATGCCAATCCTTACATAAACATGCCTTCCAATGAAAAGAGACATGGCATTTGGGAATTACTCATTATATTACTTATCTTCAGCCCATCTTATATTACACTATAATATACCATCATCTTGGGTGAATTTTACATATTCTAGACTCCACTCAGGTTGGTCCATCTTTAACATCAATCACTTTCCCACGCAAAAGCTTTCCCTTCATCTCCTCCCTCGCTGCTTTCGCCTCCTCCTTCAATCTCAGCACCACAACAGCAACACCTCTGAAATCTCCATTTCGACTATGCAACATTGTAACATCAACCTCACTCGAACAGTTCTTGAAGAGCTCCTCGACATCCTCTTTGGTTACCTCTTTCGCAACATTCGTAATATACACTCCTCTCTCCCTCCGAACGATGCTGTCGACCCCAATGTTAAATCTCTTGTCAACACGGATGTACTGGCTACCAGAGCCATTAATCTGGCGATGAGGTAGAGGCTCGGGCTTATATAGCGATCTGTCGAAATCATCGTGTTCGCTCCATTGAGCTTCATTTTTCGCTGATGCCATATCCCGCTTTGCGAATACCCTATCTACAGGCAAGAATGACAACACCTCAAGCTGTCTACCTCGCAGAATGGCTTTGTTAAAAAGCATCTGTGCGCTTCTAGCACTATCAGTAATTTCATACATAACAGCTGCTGTTCCGAGATGATCTCCTGACTCCGTTTTATAGATATAGGCATGACATTTAGCCTGTCCAGAGTTGCTGAAATAAGCCTGCAGAAATTCGGGTGTACATTTGCGATCAACATTGCGTACAAAGAGAGTGCGTCTTAGTCTGCCTTCAACTTCTTTTGCTTTCCAGCGAGCAACTTTGACATCGTGCGTTGCAAAGATTTCATCTTTGAAAATATCATCACTACGAGCACTTTCTGCTTCGAGACCATGATCTTTAATCGCAGTGTTAGATATCTCTTCCTGGTTTCCTGTCTCTTCCTTTGGGTATCGCGCTGACTTTGCTTCTTGCTCCATTTCATTTCTCATCTCTTGTCTTATCTTCGATCTCGCTATATCAAGATCTGCTATACGCGTTGCCAACGTGCCATCCTGGCCAGCTTTATGATGGGATACAACTGGAGAAGATGCAGTATCGGACGTCAGCTTGTAATGCTGTTGAGACTCCTTGCCAATTGTTCTGCGTATGGTTGCAAAACTCGCGTGAGAGTAACTACCACCTTCTCGTACCACATCTTGATTCAGTGGAACGGCAGCTTCACCCTTCGATTTGAGATTCTCCGTGTTCTGGATATTCGCACGAACTGGCTGGATATCAGGAACATAATGTTTCCTGATCAATGATTCAGATTTCGTTGGTCTCCACCTTGGTTCTGACATTCTCTGAACCTTATCCAGAGAGGCCGGGATAAAATATTTCTTCATTCTAGAGCCAGCCTCGGGTTTGCTTTCAGCATTTGCTGCCGTACTGCGCTCTTTCAAAGCCTGTATCTCTCTCAAATGTTCCCGCATTTCCATCTTATACTGTTTAGCGTCCGAAAGCAGCTTGTTGAATTCCATGGTTTCAGGACTATTGGCTTTGCCAACCGATGGCGCACCACCTCCATCTGTAACTGGCTCAGCAGATTCCGTTTGATCAGCCATACACACGGCCGTAGCATAGCCCTGATCATGACTGATGCTAATCGGTACAACCCATCCCTTCTCCCACGAGCCATCAGCTTTAATCACCGCCTCTGGGGCAGCGCTGCTCCCCTCCGCCAACGCATTCTGTTTCCGGATCCAGATATCGTGGAACGTGAGCTTTCGAGTCTGATGTGCCTTGATGGCCGCTTCTTTCGCTGCAAACCTGATTCCCCCCCAAACGTCAGCAATTGCCCCCAGCTCCCAAAACGAGAAACACGCCAGCGCATAACCTACCTTCCAGCTAGAAACTCCGCCGTTCTCATCAGCTCCGACTTCAACTTCTTCTCCTCCTCACTGAAATCCCGGTCCACTTTCTCAAAGTCCTGTGCCAGAATCTTCATCCCCGCAACCTCGCCCCCCTCCAATCCTTTCTCTCCCATTTTCCCTGTCTGCCATGACTGCTTAACCTTCTCAGTTTCTTGCAATCTGCCCTGATAATCTTTCCATTTTGTCAGGGCTTCTAGTTTCGTGCTGCCGGCTTGCCTCTCTTCCTCCACCAAAATCTTTCTTGCGAATTGTTTCCCGAGGGAGCCGGTTAGTATATTATAGATGCGCTGGATACTGCAAATATCTGTGCCTATTTTGAGATTTCGTAAAGAGGAGGGCGTAGGCGGCATGTCCGCATTTTGGTTGGCTTGTATTTGACAGTATCAGATCGCGATGTTCAAGTTATTTATTCTTGCAGGGATTAACGGGTAAGTTACCCTGGTATATTTCCAATGGGTATATTAACGGATAGTCATGTGACCTAGTCATATGGTCATTTATTATGAGGCTCCCATATTGAATTTGCTCTACCTATAGTATATATATCACAATATATATTTATATAGATCTGTTTACTTATACACCTTGAAATAAAAATTCGACTCTTTTTGTTCCAGCACCACTATGGAAATGAGGGAACATATCTACTTAGGTATATGAATATAGATATCCTTGGTTTCCATATTTTCAGTAGACGAGAATGCTGAAATTCTCTATCTATGTCTTTAGCTATGATGCCAGGTTTTACATTACTACCGTGTACTCGTGGGATATCTCTCTCGAGAAAATAGTTCGGGGAAGAAACCATTCAAGGAGAAAAGTATTCAGAAACTCATCAAGTAAGCCTGTCGCCTGTTTTCTTGTTTTGGCCGCTTGTCTTTCAAGACCGGCTGCACAACAGCTTTGCACTTAGCAAGGAATTTGTAAGTCATAATCAGCAAGCCAAGGTGGCCTAGGCCACAACGGCCAAATCTGCGTCCCATCGGGTCCATAAACAGGTGTTTCCTCCTCCACTACCCTACCTTCTTCCCTGGCTTTCTCCTTCGCTCTCACGGCATCGTGATAAGCATCCCCCAAGACCCTTCTCTCCAAAATGCGTTCTCGTTCTGCATGAAAGCGACCGAAGCTCCCCGAGCGCGAGAAGCGGATCGCAAAGTCTCTAAGACCTTTCAGCACCGCTAATGGCGCGGCGAGATGTTGATATAGTTGCCATTCGAATTCGTCGTCCTCGGCACTCTCAGCATCCGTATACCCTGTGGTATAATAGGAAATGCGCATCGCTCGTCCCCCGACATCTTGGATACTCAGACACAGTTGTGGGATCTCCAAGTTCCGCGAGATAAAGTCAATCGTGGTGTTCCAGTTGCTCTGGAACTCGGTGCCGGGCCCGACGACCTGGTATTCCAATAGTCGGACCTTGATATGGAGCGAGCGGATGTACCGGAGGGCCACTGCGGGAAGAGCCTGGAGAAACTCGAGAACGTGCGTTGAATCTGGTTGCAATCTTGGCTCGTCTTCGCGCCTCTCGGGCCAGATCTCAAAGCGGTTCCGCGAAAAAAATATCTCGAGTGCTTGGTCCCGGACTTTTCTACTTACTAGAAATAGAGCGCTTGGCATTACCCAGCAGCAACACGCCATGGATGTGTATGCTGCGTGCAGCGGAGGACAGCAACATGTTTCAAGCGTGCTGGTACATTGTAAACAGCAGCTAATAAATTCTAAATTGGTCTTGTGGATCCATGTAATAGAGTCTAGAGAGACAAGATCGGTGTAAGCAAGAATCTGCGTTTGAACTTCTGCTGGTAAGGCACTGAAATTGAAAAATGGGCGAGGATTATGCTCAGCTTGTGCAGTTAGCTGGTAGACTACGTCTTGAGCGAGATTCTTTACAGAGGCATCAGGGAGTTGTCCTAGTCGAATAGAGAACTCAGATAAGTGAGGTAGTTCAAGTAAAGGCTTTGTGATCTGCTTCGCGGTAGCATAGTCAATAGTATCACAAACGACGCTTAGTTTCAGCTTTCCTGGACAGATATTCAAGGCAAGTCGCGCAGTGACCCGTTTCCATTCAGATATCACAGCCAGGCTATCCGATTGCTCTAGCGAGAATGGAAGATCTCTGCCGATCCGGCAAGTGGCATGACATTCAGGACAGCACGTTTCAACACCCAATTGATCAGGACATTGATGGTTTGGAATACACGAACAGTTATTCAGTTGAATTGAGATAGAAGTTATAAAGTGCAGTGTTGCAGGATTGAGCATGAGCAATGAGGAAAGACCACCATAGTAAGTTCGATAGATGCGGAATTGGTTCTCGGAATATAAAATTGGCAAGACTTCGTTATAAATGGTACGAGAGACACGCAGCAGTGCGGATGGCAGCGGGATACACAGACAGTCGATGCCATGAGACGACGCGTTAATAGCCATTTTATAAAAGCGTTTGTGTCGATAATAACATCGCATTGCTGATAATTGTTCCATATCAACGAATCGATTACCCTCATCAAACAGCCACCAATCCTTGTTCTCTTCCAAATATTCGGCCCTCTGAGCATAGGCTCCCTCGGTGTTCAAACTGATAGGACATACACGAACAAGACCTGCTGCAATGTATACGCTACGACGAACCACCGGGGGAAGGTCCATGAAGCATATGGAAGATCGCTTCTCGTTGTAATGGGGACGGACTTTTTCCATAGCCATTATGTAGTTTATCGTACAGGCGTTTTCTTTTAGTATCTAGAACAGGAAGGAAACCCCTCCTATATGATGAAAAAGTAGGTTGAGAAGTCGGTTCGTCATAAAGGTGGCTATAGAAAGTTGCTGCTGCCAAGGAAGCACACATGCCAAGGCATACTCCATCTTACAGGAATACGACACTTTTCCTTCAGGGAGGGAATATCTTCCGTAACTATTAGGTATGAATATAGTAGGTCACGACGTGTATTGGTATACTCGTTTAGCTGGGAGGACTATCTATCAATCAACACACAAAAATTGTTCCTACTTTTCTTTCCTTGGATGTTACTTGACGGATAATAACAGCAACCGACAGAGAATAACCAGCCTACAGAGAAAGATCACTAGACGTAGGCAGACCAACCAACAGAAATCAGGCACCCAATATAATGATTTCATTTATTCATAGTGACAGGTAGTGAGGATTCCCAATCCATAGACAAGCAATACACCGCAATCATTATCCGTTCGCCAACGCTAGGAAATCCGTGATCAAGTAATGTGCCAAATTGAATATGACCCCAACACAAAACACTCATACTCCTGCAAATGCCATCTTCTCTGCACTTTTTAGGTTTGATTTACGGCTCAACTTTGGATATTGGGATTCTAAGCATCGTCCAACAGAGGGGCTCTCTCCTGGTCTGCTGGTACGATAGCTCCCTCACGTCGAACACCAATCTCCTTGCCAAAGATTCCGGGAACTGCGATGAGCAGGGTGGCAATGAAAAGTGTAGCCATGATGGTGAAGGCGAATATCCATTGGAGCGCAAAAGCCTTGGTAAGAAATTGTCCAACTCCGAGGGATGCAGACAAGATGCTGAGAGCGAAGCCCATGGTGTAATCCTACCACATGTTAGAAGGTTACCACGAGATGGATGGGTTAACTTACTTTGTAGGTAACAAGGAAGAATCCACCGTAGACCAAAATACCCCAGACTGCAATATTGGCCAAGATACGAGCAACAAGAGTGTTGGAGCCGACTGCAATAGCACCATTCCAGTACAGGGCAACAAAGGTCCATGCCAATGGGCCAGAGGCAACTGGGATGTGGATGAATCGTGGATTGGTGTTGTGGCGGAAGTATAAGGTGGACAGATTGAAGAAGTTCACAATCGTGATAATCTCAGCCCAGATATAGTGACCTCGAACAAAGAGCATTACAAACGCAAATTGGAGGAGGTTGTTGAAGATGAAGTGACTACCAACACCGGCCGCGGCAGTGACATATTCGGTATTGGAGGAAAATAGGCTCCAGACGTAGCCAATTTGGGAGATGAAAAGCGCGAGCCTAGGATAATTAACAGGAGCTTCTAGGCAGACGATGGAATAAGAGGGGCATACCAGTACAAGGAGGCAATGAGCGAGTTGAGGGAAAAGGGGGTGACCCGATATCTGTTTACCCCCCATATCGTGTGACGCCAGTGCTTGTTGTCATCTTGAGGAACGTGGAAAGTGTAGTAGATGCTGGTGACAAAGACAAGGAGCCACGAGAGGATAGTCAGGGTCTTGTAGATCCAGATGCTCTGCTGCGAGTGCGATTCACGTCTTGCAAACGGATTGACTGGTGTGGTTAGGATGTAGGTGGGCAGGAGAGGTAGCTAGGTACGTACGGTTGGTGCCAGCCATTTTGAGGGGTGATGGAGATGGAGTTGGAGTTGGAGTTGGAGGTGCCGGCCTGTTGTTTGCTAGGTCGAGGACTGATTGAAAAAGGAATATGAGGAATGAAGGAGGTTGAAAGAGTAAAACCCACGGAGGTTCGTAGAGGTGTCTGGGTTAAAGATTGGGAGGGGGGCAAGATCAAAAGGAGGATGCTCAGCTGAGGAGGTGAATTGGGTGTTGGAGCAAGCGGATTGGAAGTTGGGGGAGGCTAGTGGAGACGTTAACGAGACGCAACGAGACGAAACGAGACAACCAGAAGGAAGGAGGTTGTGGTTGGAAATGTTACGTCATAAATTGGATCCTGGTTACTCGAGCAAGTAAAGCAGCGGACCTCGTACGATACTTAAGACTACTGGTGGTGGTGGTACATTGAATATTTTGATTTTCTCGTATTCCTACAGGTTCTGCTGGGCAATGCAGAGTGGTGATCTTGTCTTGTACTATAGCATTCGTGCGCGTACTTCTACACTGTTACTCTTGGCCAGGCTCAGGCTCCTCCTCTGAAGCTGGAAATCCACAATTGTGACGTCGGAGCTGGCTCCTCAAAACATCCACCAGCCACACTATACAGCAATGGGGAATAAAAACACCCATTCAATTGTAGCTTCCTCTTGCAGCCACGCCAAGCATGCAAAGTATCTAAAGTATGCCATCATCTCTCCTGTATTCACTGCCGAGGCCTGTTACTGCCGCACAAGAGATATTTCGCTTTCGAATTGAATTACGCATACGCATACTCAGTCCTCAGTCCGTCGGCCAGTGTATTTCCCATGTTCTACTTGCAGTGGCGTAAAGCAATTCCAGTAGGTGGAGGGGGATCTGCAGCTGTTTATTTTAGTGCGGGGAACCCTGGTTAAACATTAGTCTCATACTAAACTCTACTGTACTTTACTGTACTGTACTGTGCTGACGCTCTTTGTGAGCACTTTGCTAGACAAGCTAGGGTTAAATTAGATTAAGATGATGATTTCTCTATAGGATGAAATGCAAATTACTTCTGAATGCTTCTAGTATGGAAAGAGCATTAGCATCAAAGGCTCAAATTAAAATGACAACCCGCCTGGTCGCAGAATAAAGGAATACAGATCTGCAAGATGTATATCATTATTAACCTTGAAAGAGTTTCTATTTCTACTGTTTTGTTTATATGGATGAAGTTGGCTATAATACATTGGTTAGAATTAGACGGACTGGCTGGTCTCTCCTTGAAGCAACACTATTTGAAACTACTTAACTCTAGTGTGAAAAACGATACTAGATACTGTCAGCATATATATATATATATAAGATAGAATTCTATTTGCTCGCATCTTCTAGAGATCTACGGATAGCAGAATCCTTAAGGATCTTGATGAGCAGTTACCCCCTTTTTGTGGTATATGGCTAGAGTCAAAATTGTTCTAGTAATGGAGAATGGTTCCTTTTTTTCCATAGAAAAAGTTGAGGAGATATGTTAGGATGCTAAGATAAAGTTTATCTACTTGCTACTATACCTTCTGGATCTGAACCCGATTGAAGAGTTACTTGCTGAATTTGAGGCATTTACTATTCGATGACTTTTAAGAACGGTGCAGTGATATAGTTGGCGACAAGAGCAAATTTCAAAGTGTTAATTCAGACATGCAGGATTGACAATAGAAGAGCTGTAACCTCGGTATATATCGGATCGTCCATACCACTGCTGATTGTCAGAGCTACAGAATAAGATGTGCAAACTCTATAGTACATACTGTTTCATTATATCAATGGATGCAATAGCTTTCCTCCGTATAATTTCCAGCATCGAAGTTCCGCATAGCTGCACCATACATAATCCCATCCACATAGATCTCACCTATCAGTGCCCAGCTCATACTTTCATCTCTAATGAACTCGCCATCCACTTGCACGGGTTTGACTTTCGGTTCAAGTTGACGCAGAACTACCGGATAGTTGCATCCAAACAAGACCACGATCTTGTCCCCAGCTCTAGTTGCCATTGGTGCTAAACCGACTAGCTTGCTCTCGGTCACAACTATCCGCTTACCATGCATTCGAAGAGCAGCCGCTGCCACTGTCCCTGTCGCTCTTTTCTCAAGCTCAACATCATCGATTCCTTCGAGGGGCGTGGTCGGTACGGGAGGCATATCATCTGCTAGGCGCGGGAACATTTTCCGAAGGAGCCTGACGAACTGGGAAAAGCGTTGAGACGGATCTCCCGGTCCAACCTCCTCGTATCTTGGTGCCCATGATCCACCACAGAAGGTTCTCTGGAATGCTCCACAGTCATCTATAGAGGAGCCTTTGGCATTGGCGAAGAACTCCCACCAGCCATGAAACGCTACTAACGTCGGTCGAATATCTCGTTCATCAATGGGGCAATAGAAAGGATGCGCAACGTCCTTGATGGTACAGACCGTGAAGCCCGATGCTTGCAAGATCTCCGAGTTATTCTTCCATGGCGGCCAAGAGAATTTGGCTTTCGTGGTTCCAGCTGCTTTATATGAAGGCTTTCGAATTTGCATGCGCATGACTCGGTGAAGGGGGAACAACAGTCTGCGCTGCCAGTCCGGGACCCATGATGGAAGCGACAAGGGGTTATCATCATTGTTCTGACGACAGATGACATCGAGGCACTCCGTTTGGGTGATGATGTATTTAGCAGTGTGAATATATACAAGACGAGCTGGAAGGCTATAGTCAATGGCCCCAAATGTCTCCCGATCTGATGACAGCCCAATCAGGGCATATACTTTGTCGACATCCTCAGAAGAAAGCTTACTCTCGTGCGAGTATAGTAGATCAACCAATGGAGGCAGTTTCTTCTCATCCGCCCTGATATTTGAGTGTCTTTGGACCCTTAGGTTCCTGGGGCCACCTGATGTAAGAGTGTGGATGGAGTGTGGCTGATTATAATAAACTGTATCCAATATACTTCTCGTAGCTTTCTCAATTCTTTCGGAAGCCTGCAAGAGATCTGACCAGAGCATATGATCTTCTCCACAATACACCACAGTGTTCTCGTTTGAATTGACTTCTTGCACAACCCAAATTCGCCACCAATATTCTCTACGGAACAGGTCTTTTAGTGCGTCGAAAGCTCTCAGTCTGTGGTTTTGTATGACCGTCGTTGGATTCGATGCGACGTGAAGCTCCTTCAAAAGCTTCCATGCGAGTGGGCTATTCTCTGAGTGCTCGCCCAGCCAGACCGAAACTTGCTCCGCTTGCTGATAGATTGGCTGCATCCTCTCTACCTCTCTGGCCTTCTCTCTAAGATCATTTTGATTGATACAGAGTGCATCTACCCATATGAGTAACTTCTTTTGACCATCCTCGTGCCGAAGTCTACGAAGAGCAGCCTCCAAGATTCTGGTTGTCGGGTGCCTGATCCCATCCAGAAGGATATAACCTTTCTCTTGCTCAGATGGCCGTCCCCAGGCGTAAGATAAGGCTTGGTAAGCGGGAGGTTTGTCTCTTGGGACATGGATGAGGCGGCCTGACACTTGTTCAGACCGAAGGTCTGCTGTAACTGGATCAATCTCTGCGATTCTGATTTCGTTGAGCTGCAATTCCTTATACACAACAAAGTCCAATCCCTGGCCAGCGTCACTGTCGAACGATTCCTTCACCACGTGACCTTTGGTGAGTGAAGGAGGAGGCATCTTGGAATTCTCTTAGTGGACGGGCCAGCTTCAGAGAACCCCTGGAGTTGCTCTTGAACGCTCGGAGAGAATAAGCATCGAGCAAGAAGTCAAGCATTGAGAAAATGAATGATGCTAAAAAGTAATGTATGTATTGCAGGATAAAAACTACCTGCCCGTTGGTATATGCTGTACTTCCTTGCACGGAACTTTCCACGCCTCTGCAGCAACGACCGCCTTTCTGTGTTCTTCTGCATCGTCCCAAAATGCCTTGAGATTCAGCTGGTCCAAGGCTACAATTTTAAATCATAATTCGTTATTCCCATTCTGAGCAAAATCAACCTTTTGATATTTTTGGGTCTCCAGCAGCCACCTATCTGCTCTCTGGGAACCACGATCAAAATGCCGCCAACCATCATCTTGATCAGACACGCTGAAGCCTTACATAGTACATGCCCTCATCCCTAACTTAAATTGTGCCTGCTGACGCTGACAGACATCTCGAATAAGTTTTGTTCCCTCTTCGCCAGTGCACGGAAATCTGACTATCTCTCACAGGACTACACTGTTCGTGACCCGCCTCTGACGGAATTGGGAAAACAAAGGCAGTGCGCAGCACTCTCCGAGTCGCTTCATACATTTCCTCTATCGCAAGACATAGGCCTCATAGTTGTGTCCCCAATGACACGGGCTCTTCAAACTGCAGTCAACTCTCTCGGCTGGCTGATGAAGCTAGGCGTTCCTGCAATTGCCCAGGCAGAGTGGCAGGAGAACACAGTGAATAACATCGACATCGGACGTCCAGTGGCTGAACTTGAGAAGGAGTTTTCACAGTTCGACTGGACACAAATGGATCCTGTCTTTCCTGCAAAGGAAGGACTTTACGAATTCTCGCAAGAGGCGCTGACTAAGCGAGGAGTTGTGGCCAGGACATGGCTGCACGAGCGTAAGGAGAAAGTGATTGCTGTGATAAGCCATGACGGCTTCATGCGGGTAGGAATTTGCCAAAGGAAATTTGGCAACGCAGATTACAGAGTTTTTGATTTCGAGGAGAATGGGTTGGGACTTGTGGAATGGAAGTCGACGGAAGAGAAAGGGGGCGGACTAGGGACGAGCCCCAAAGGACATTTTGGGTGGCTACCAAACGACTTCAAATACATGCCGGGAAATGCAGCAACGACAACGGAGACAAACTGCGAAGCACTACAGTAATCTATATTTAAAGGCCAATGAATACGGGAGACGCGCTGTCTTCACCCTCTTCGTACACCTGTGAGGTTGGATCCAATTTCACTCTAAGTGCTTCCTCATCCTCTATGTCCCCTTGACTATCCTCGTATGTTTCGACTTCGTAAGAAGGGAAAGGGCTGCTTATCGTCGTCAATACTTCTACAATTTTCGAAAAGGGGTATCCGGGCATCGGTTGCCCAGTTCTTTGAGGTTTTAATTTTATCATCCGACTCAAAGTTTTCATTAGGCAACAACGACAATGACAACAGATTCTAGTAAAAGCGGCCTGCTTTCTCCCTAGACCAAAATTTAATGACAGAAACAACTAGCCATAATTATTATAGTGTTACTTAGCGCTCTGGCTCAATTATCAACAAAGACTTTACACAGAGGAAGCCAATTTCGAAGCCGACGGTATGTATATGTAATGACATTTTTTGTAAAATTTACTCCAATTTCGGTCCGGATTCTAATTTCAGACGTTGTGCTCCTTTTTTGTGAAGAAAAAGGCCACGGCTCGAAGGTTGTACTGCTAATTAGCGCTTAAATGCTGTGTACGCTACGAGTGCGGTGTTTCGGGTTGACATTTTGGGTTGATTCAGACCTGGCTCTACGGTTGTTTTAGGATTCTATGACCTATTATTATAATTGTGGTCAAGCCACCGCCACATGTAAAAACATCACAAGAGCCAACAGTTATTTTGATCCAGGAAAATGCAACTCTGATTGACCTGATTATTATATCACACGCCCTTTTCGTTAGTATAAAAGTCTTATATCAGCCATTCAAGGTTAAGATCTCGCGAACTCGGCAGCTCATGTCAGCCAAGCGCTTTTAAAAGAGCTATCATCATGTCTGCACGCCCCGAAGATATCCGAGACCTTCTTGATGTACTAACCTGTCGTCCGGTTGATATTGACCACTACAGCTTGGTGTCTTCTAATTCCGTGCCAATCCCTCTTGTACCTCTCAACCCTAGAGCCTCATCTCGAGGCCGACTTGATATCCTTGTGCCAGAAATACTCGACCACATACTTCGTACACTTGATATTGAAAGTCTCTCTTATCTCCGCATGACGAGCTATGGCTGCAAACTGGTAGTCGATAGCCTACGAGAGTATTCCCAGCTTGCACAAAATGCTTACGAGGCTCTACGGACTTTGAGATCCACCAGGACCATTGGACTGTATTCATCAAACTGGCTCTATCAGAAACTAATAACCTCAGAATGCGAGACCTGCAAGGACTACGGTAAGCACCCAAATATAATTTTGTCTTCCTGCCTTAAATATCTTGACATATTCTGTAGGAACCTACCTCTTCCTTCTGACCGGAGAGAGATGTTGCTTCACCTGCGTAAATACCAACCTCAGATTTCGTCTCATTAGAGAAAATCAATTCCTTCTTTTCTTCGGCATCCCTACACCACAAGCACTTCAGAGACTTATCGTTTTTAAGACAAATTATGAACACTGGGCAACAACTGAATATTCACACCTCGAATTCAACTTTGGCGATAGATTAACTGACTCCACGGCGCTCATCAGACTTGAGCAAATGTTGCAATGCACAACTACTGCTCATAGGGGCTGGGACAATCTGATGGAATCAATTAAAAAGGTCAGGAGGGATTGGTTTTCTTCTCTACCATGGAGCACAGATAGAGAGCCTACCGAAGCAGAGCTTTTTGAAGTCTCAGGTTTCTTTCATCCGTGGCTCTCGCTGCTAGGCGCGGCTGCTTTTCCGTCGTTGGATCCCAGTAGTAAGAGACTCGAGAAGGGTATATGGTGTCGGGGATGTATTGGTACAGAAAGGGTCAGGCATCCGTACCGACCTCTTGATGGCCCATTGTTTGATAGAGACTCGGAGTATGATATCCGACAGCCGTGGCAGGAAAGAACTCATTGGCTTTGCTTAAATAACGAGGGTATGAGAGCGTTTGGTGAGGATGAATTTTTAAATAGCCACTTCAAAACATGCGAAGATGCTCAAGAGCTATGGAGGGAGATAAAAGAACACGAAATACAATGAATGAGCAGAATGTCTTTATTGCTGTTAAAAGCTCCTCGACCCTTTTAGATGGATTTCTGACTGGACAAAAACTGCCTTTGCAAACGTATATGTGAGTCCTATAAGCTTACGAAACTGGTTCCCACGCAATATTTCTAGGACTTCACATGATTATAGTGAAAAACAATAGATCTTTGAGTGCAAGCTAGTTTTTCAATGTATTGAAAGCAGACGGTGCAGGACATGAGTTAGTTGCTTCACGAGTTACTAAGACACTGAGCGTTTCCGTGATGTTCTTCACTTTCATTTTTGTGCAAGGCTGGTATGTCTCGCAGCCTGTAAAAGTCATAGATTTCTCGCACTTATTTTGTGGCTTCACATTAATTATATGTTGTCGTAGTTACCAGTTACGTCCTCTCAAGGTTTTGATCGGCATTATGAGGTCTCACGCTAGGCATGTCAGGCACATGACGTGGAGCTTAAGCACATGCACCCCTTCCCCACCAATATGTGGCACCGCCATCTAGGCCTAATCTGCCGATAACACACCTTATCGAAGCTTCATCATCGACACCCATCAACAACATTACTCATACATCCTATCCCATAAACTTGCCCAAACAACAACACCTCCAAAGCTCAGCATGAAGTTCTCCAGCCTGTCGGTTTTGGCCCTCACTGCTTCTGCCGTGAATGCTAGATTCGTGGAGCAGCACGAGTCGAACCAAATCATCCTAAACGCCGAGGCCGAAGCTTCAGAGCAATACCTTATTGAGCTGGCACCTGGGGAAACACGATGGGTGACCGAGGAAGAGAAGTGGGAACTTCGCCGAGTAAGTTTGAAGCTTGGATTGAGGTTGTCACTGCTAATGATTCAAAGAACGGCAAGAATTTTATGGATGTCACGGAAACGCAAGACCTTGGTGCCTACCACAAGCTCTCCGCATCTTCCAAAAAGCAGTCATCTTTCCCTTCGAAAATAGCCTACGAGAAGGAGCTAAGCCCGTTACTTGACAACCTTAGCAAGTCGAATATGGAGGCGAATCTAGTTACTTTCAGTGGATTCCACACGAGATACTACAAGTCGGAATATGGTGCCAAGTCGTCGCAGTGGTTACTAGAGAATGTTCGAGGTGTAATCAAGGAAGCTGGAGCCGATAAATATGGTGTTCATGCTGAGCATTTCAAACATCCATGGGGACAAAACAGCATCATTGCTACTATTCCGGGAAGGAGCAACTCTACGGTTGTGGTTGGTGCTCACCAAGATAGCATCAATCTTTGGTTCCCATCAGTTCTATCTGCGCCGGGTGCGGATGATGACGGAAGTGGAACTGTTACCATCCTTGAAGCTTTACGTGTACTTCTAAGATCGAAAGATGTCATCCACGGGAATGCCACCAACAGTATTGAATTCCATTGGTACTCTGCTGAGGAAGGTGGACTTTTGGGTAGTCAAGCTATCTTCCAAAACTACGAGAAGAATGGACGAGATATCAAGGCGATGTTACAACAAGATAGTAAGTGGCTAAATGCTCAATAGTGTCAACTATGCTAACATTTCTTCAGTGACTGGCTACACTAAAGGAACCATTGATAATGGCAAACCTGTGTCAGTCGGTGTTATTACCGATTTTGTTGATTCTAAATTGACCGATTTCATCAAGAAGGTCATTACCAAAGTAAATCTATCGTCCCATGTCTTCTTTGAGCTACGCTAACTTCTCAAGTACTGCAAAATCCCATTTGTGGAGACCAAGTGCGGGTATGCTTGCTCTGACCATGCTTCAGCGTCAAAGGCTGGATACCCTTCAGCTTTTGTCATTGAGTCTGAATTCAAAGATTCGGATCAACATATTCACACCTCGGACGATCTGATCAAGTACTTGGACTTTGATCATATGCTTCAACATGCTCGTATGACGCTTGCATTTGTATATGAATTAGCTTTTGCTAAATTATAATCTGAGACGAGGAGGTGAGCTTGAAGATAGATATGTAATTGGTTTGATGGCTTTCAAGGATCAGTTAAGGCGACAGGATAATTTGAAAATCCTTCCTGAAGTCGTTCCTAAATGAAAAATAATGCATCATTCCACTTCATCCGAGACTTGTTATTTCATGTTCTTGCCTCTCCCGGCATGAGTCACAACCAAAATGATACTGAATGCCTTGGCGAGATGAGTGTTATCTTTCGCTTCCAAACAAATGAAACAATATAAAGTGGTGCATCCAAGCTAGGGTTAGCAAGATCTGGCTGTGAAAGAATACGACCCTCGGCGATTACTGAGCCAGGTCTAAATTATATCCTAGTATTCGGCCACCTGAATTATCTAGCACATTTTGATATGCATGTAGGCGTATTGTGCCGTTTCACTGGATTCGTCGCGATAGACGTGTGTGTTGTAAGGTGAAACTGGCAGGATACATCAGACACATGTGATCATGGTTTGAATCTTGGAATCCTCATACACAGATCCAATAAATCCCCATACATAGTGGATCTGGAGTTTAGTTACGCCATTCGACTCATCAAGCCCTATCTCCACCTCACGGTGCAATATGCCGACCTCTGATTGGTCCCAGGTAAATGATGATGGATAGACTCATGCTTTCGCAGGCTTATCGCGAAGTCACGCTCTAGGTCCCGGTCCCGGTCCCCATCCCCCATATCCTTCGCCATCTCACCCCTTTTGTTTGCTCTTCCATCGTCAAATCTAAACTCTGTAAGCCAGAGATCTCCTTTCTCAATTCCCAAACTCTTCTATTCCCCAAATCCACCGGCAACCCATTAAAATGGCCATCTTCTCCGCCGTCCCTCCTCCAGAGCAGGCCGCCGCGCTGCCCATCGCGGCACTCCAGGGCCTGAGCCTCTCCAGCCCTGGCGTAACCCTCTCAATTCCCCTTGACAAAGCCGAGAAACGCGCCGATGGCTACAAGGCTATTAAAGAGCCACTGCGCCGCGATAGCATGAAGCGACGCGATGCGCTCCTGAAGGGTAAAGAGGGAAGCCGACGTCGGCAACGGTGGGAGAACGGTAAGCTCATCAGCTCAGTGTTTGCCTATTAGAGCAGATAAACTCCTGAGCATAGCTGATATGTGCAGACCATCTCCTACATGTCCCAAACGTCCAGCCTCCGCTCCCAAGTGATTGGACGGTCCAGCCTACCTACCCTGTCCACACAGTCCCATATTACCTTGCTCCCCTTTGGGAATCTGGCGTTCGCCGCCGCGCCGAAGAATCTGCGGCTCAACTCAAATCGTCTCGCGCAAAGAAGGGTGTGGTTGAGCAGAAAGGCCGGGTGCCGCAAGAGTTACGTCAGAAGCTTAAGAAAGCAAAGGGGGCCAAGACATTGTTGCAAGAATTAGAAGAGGAGGTGAGGAGGTTTGTGAAGGAGTGGGAGGAAGAGTTGAAGAGTGGGGAAGAGACCGATGTTGATAGTGAGGATGAGGCGATTGTTTTTGTAGGCAGGGGTAGTCCTGGTGGGGAGAAGATGAGGGATATGGTGGATAGCGAGGACGAAGCAATAGTATTCATCGGCAGGAATGGCGGGATGAGTGATGAACAGAGGAAGACCGTCGAGAAGGGACTGGAACGAGAGAAGTTGGTTTTTGATTCCTTAGCTGATGACCATGGTGCTAGTTTTGGGTATGCGCCTTCTCTTCTCTGGACCTTCTGGAGACATGCTAACTCATTTGCAGACGATGGCTGGTTCATTCTATCGCGGCTTACTATGGCCTCACTTCTCGTTCCATCACGGTTGGTGATCCTGCAAGGCGAGAAGCGTATGTCGGTATCAAGCAGATGAAAGCTGGAAGACGTATCTCTGATGTTCAGAGTGAACTTCCTCGTCCACTCTGGGGTATGATCTAAGCCTTCAGTATTTTGATCTTACGCCTTATGAGTTTTGTTGAAGGGGTCCGGCTATCAGTGCCATATGTTGCAAGTTTGTCTGATGATTGATGGTCTGCATGTCTTAATATCATGGTTTGTATACTTTAGGTGTAGAAGAGGATAGACCACTAGGATGGGGCTCTAGATTCTAGACTTGTAATTGAACTTCGCTGCATAAAGTCCAGTATTTTAGTGCTGGGTCTGACTGCAGAATTTCCAAGATGCTTGATCTCACAGAGAAAATGGATTGCCGGCGGTGGTCAAGTCGATGCTAGAAACCCAGCTGCATCATATTGATGGGTTTGGATTTCAGACTAGGCCTTGATAAGAGAATACTGTAACTTTTAAGGATCTCGAAGGTCAGTGTGCTGTTGGCTACTACGTCCAAAGCATAAGCTAAGCGAGCCCCTGAGTCGTCCTGGAGTGAGCTCACAGAAACTGGGTAGCTAACTATAATTTATCACTCTTTTTTAAGATTCAAGAACCTCCTACTTAGAATATTTTGGTTTAAAGTGCTGTGAAGGATATATCCTCTCATACACCTAGCAATTAGGGCTTCGATTATCATAACTTGAAGGCTCTCAATTAAGGTGGGAATAATCCACCAAAATGGTCGTTATAATAAAAGTTCACAACTGTTGGTACAGATTATATTCAAAGTGATAACAACGACACAGAGTGCGTTGACTATGTCTCGTTAAATACGTGGTGGAATTCACAATTTCGTCTTGGTCACCAGATTCGTAAATGTGCATGATGTAGTCTCATTCCCAAGATTTAGTGCAGTTCAATGATATCTGTGCGATATGTCTATAGAGTACCTAGCTATTCGTCAAGGACGGAAAACTAAAGCTTATTCGAAGGACAGAAGAAATATTGACAACTCAAATCAGCCAATATACATTACAAGTATGATACCGATGTAAATTGCGCTAGACTCTTCAAGTTTGCTGCTTCTCTCGGCTAAATCGTAGGATCATACGTTTTGACGACCTTCTCTTCACAATCAGCGGCGTTATGGGGGGATATCTTCAACACCTGTAGCGAAAGTGGAGAAATATCTCTAAATTATCCGGATGATATTCCGGTGCCTGCCCACGGTGGAACTCTTACCGATGGTTATGGGCGTCTTGAGGAGGCAGATATTTGGCTGAGTTGCTGGCTCCGCCAATCCTCTTCTCCCCCACGATGCTGCATGCTGCCATGTATAGACTCAAAAGTATGACCACAGCCTCTTTTTGGTGACTGATGTTTTTGAATCTCAATCTCCGGTTTCTTGTGAGGAATACATCGAAAGAGAAAAGTTCACTAGCGTTGGAATTGTATGCATTGCATTACAACACACTAAACTTGCTCGTAGGATTCACTGAAGTCTTTTATCACTCTTAGAGCAAGGCTTTCAGGAACCTAGACACACAAGAATTACAAGTAGCTCTAGTGATAGTTGTCACATCTAGACACAGGTTGCTAATTTCTGAATTGCATTAACCGCAATGCTCTCTATACTCAAGAAAGGGGTGAGCTTGCTTCCTATTTTGACAACAGCATACGCAGCTCCGACGCTCTACATATGCTCAGACAGTACCACTGCAAATTATGCAACTGGGGGTGCTCTTCAAGGGCAAGTAGTCTCATACGATAAATCTTATCAATTGGAAGCGTTCTAACATGAGCAGCTGGGGATATTACATATCATCTTACCTTTCTATCCCGGGCTCCAATCAGGCTCGTAATGGCCGTAGCACTCGCTCCTTTAGTATGTATTTCTTGCCTTTGGTCTAAATAGACCAACCATGATATTATATATTCGAGACATAGTTTTAGGCTGCAGATTCCACGTGGCATTTCCCCATATGTTTGCGGACTACTTTTCCTCTTAAGCAGGTACTGACTTGCCTATTTCCAGTCAACGAAGGGCTCTGGGCTACCTTGCTATCTAGCGTCAAATCAGGGGACTTCGTCCTGATCGAAATGGGACATAACGACGACGGTGATCCGAAGACAGCAACTGGTGACCGCGCCACCCTTCCAGGAATTGCAAACGACAGCGTTGTTGTTACCACTAGCACCGGAGCCGCAGAAACAGTCTACAGCTTTGGCTGGTACTTGCGAAAGATGATTGTGGATGTGAGGGCGAGAGGTGGCGTCCCGATATTGAGCGGGATGGTTAATCGAAATTATTGGAGTGGAGAGACCCTACAGAGCTCATGGCCGTTTGCGAACTATGCAAAACAGGTATGATATCACTTCGCAGCTAAAGCGGGAGCTGATTGAGTTTAGGTAGCTGCACAAACAGCTGTAGAATATGTTGACCACACGAAGTACTCGGTCAACAGGTGGCAAGCTATGGGGTCAGTGTCTGCGAAGACATACTTTCCAAATGACAACACGCATACGAATTCTGCAGGAGCGCAAGGTGAGGTTCAGAATAAAAGGGTAGATCTTTGCTAACATTGATAGTAAACGCCCAATCTTTTGTGACAGCTGTGAAGTGTGCAAAGAGCAAGTTGTCGTCGCATTTAAGTAGTGCAGGTAATGGGGTAAATTTTGCATGTTAAGCTTGAATGGACTTGAACTATGTGTGACGCGAGATGAGGCTATGACAGATCTTCTTACGACTTAGTTTACGGCCCAGGTAATATATAGCCCTTGTTATATAGTCGGAAAGCGAATTATGCTCATACGTAGCTATTCTTCGTCGCCTCTGTTGAAAGCAGCAATTTATGTCCAATACAATAAAGCCTGTATAGACAGACTGACTGCCGATTGGCAACTTAAGCGAACCCCTGAAACCTCATTCCTGTCATATGCTCCAGATCAAAATGGGAATATTGAAATAATACCCTCAGTATGTGCAAAAGAATAGTGACTACCTTGGGACAAGTAATGGAAGCAAAGATACTTCAGCTTCAAGAGCGTAAAGGAATTCAGCCTTATGTTTAGTATGTTTAGATCTGTGGTCGCATGGTAAATACACCTAGCTTTGAACCGAGGCTTCAGGGCCAAACAAAAAGTAAGATTAATCATCTATGAAGTTTGAGGCTAAAATATGGGACGAAGCAGCCACCATTCGAGGAATTATTACAAGAACTTTATTACAACCTTTATATAAATTGGAATTGCCCCAGCAAAATCCAAGAGGGTATCAAGAACAACAATCACCTCCGATATATAGGGTATCATAAGAAAAGAAAATATCCATTCCCAACCAACCCATAAAATTACACCTATTGTTTTCGCGGTGTCTCTGGTACATCCCAAACAGATCCATTGTCGTTTCCCTTCTTTTCGGCTTTTACTTCCTTATTCTGAGGTGCACTGCCTTGGATGTTTGGATTTAGACCAAATGGAATTGCGGAAGTTGAAGTGAACACTGGGAGCTCGGATTTCATATTTGCAGGTGTTGCTGTGTTTGGGGGTAGCCATCTGAGAGAATCCTGTTGTACTATTGTGCTTGCTGGAGGTCCTTCTGGTTGGTAAGGGACAAAGACGTCTGCTGGGTTGCTGATCTCGGGAGTCAGTGCAGGCTCATTAATGAATGGAGAACTTGGTGGAAGAGGCATATCGGCCGCCTGGAGTTGATTAGGAAGTGTCGGCAGAACAGGTGTGGATGGTCGACGTGTGAGGGTCTCCGATGCTGCTACCATTGGAGATCTGGAATCGTGTCGAGTTGCCGGCTCCGTTTTGGTCTCTACCGGAAGTTTTGGAGCCAATGGAACGTTTGCTGCTGCGAGCCTCGCTTTTTCCTTTGCTTCTCGTTGAGACTTCGTCACTAAATTTAGCTTTGTCTTCTTGGGATCTGTTCTTGGTGGCTCTGGCTTTATTTCTTTCGATGCCAAGCTTGTCGTACGCATACCGGAAGTCAAAGCATCCATTTCAGAATCTTTATTCGTTTCAACTGATGGCAAGACTAGACTGCTTTCTCTCGAAGATGGTAGAATCGGCGGATACTCTTTACGAGGGACCGCATCGTTAAGTGGCGATTTCCTACGCACCCGAGTCTTTGCGGGTTCGGTTTTGGGTTGAGTAGGAGCTCTTGCTTTCTTCACCACTACTGGAGGGATGGAATGCCCTCGAGAACTCATTGAGGAATCAGGTCTGGTACTCTGAACTATTGCCGATCGCGATGGTAATGACGGGATCCGGTTTGAAGGTTTTCTGGCATGCCCGTAGGCAGATGGCGCTTCTGAAATGGTTGAGCCTGAATTAGAAGCAGTGCTGAGACGTCTACTTGACTGCTTTGTAGCCTGTGTATAACCTGGCTCTGGCATAGGAGTTGTACTGCTGGACATTGCCTTCTCTGCCGCGATAACACTGGCACCTGCAACAGTCTTACGACGATTAGACTTTGCAACAGGCTTTTTGACCTCATCCTCGTCGGGGCTCTCCACCATTTTAGCAGGCTTCCTAGCTCGCAAAGCCATACGGCCACCCATTGGTTCTGGATCTGAACCAGCAGTGGGTGGTGTTAATATTGATTGACGATCTCTCCTAACTCTAGTAGCTTCCGCTGAGAGATCTTCATGTTTGCAGCTCATTGTTTGCCTATCAGTGGGGATGAGAAGCTTGCTGAGCTGATGAGCTGCAACAGTCCAGTCGACTTCTGGAGGTGGTGGAGAAGGCGCTCGAGTGATTTGTCTAGGAGAACCGTGGGTCGGATTTGGCATATTAGCCACATTACGCCGAGCCGTTGGTGAGGCCACCTTTGCTATGAAAGACTGAGTAGGCGAGGAGTATGTAGGAGCTATTCCGTCTTTCTGCTTCTTGGGCTCCGGTCTAGGTGTATTGTTAACTGTAGCGTCAAGCTCTTCCAGTCTAGGTAAGGACCACCAAAGTGGATCGTAAGGCATAGCACTGGTAGAAATTGGCTCCTCCTCCTTCTTCAATCCATCAATAATGCCAATTTTGTTACCTATCTCATACCCAAGTCCATCGATCTTGAACTCTTTAGCAATGGTAATGGGATCTCCGCCGGCAAGACCACTGAGATGGCTGAATACACCAGTGCAGAGAGCTCGGTCGCTATAACCACCCTCTAGGACGCTAATGATTCTGCCATCCACCGCGGATCCTTCTTCGGCAGCAATCTTGACTACATCTCGGGTCAGGCGAGCATAGAACTCAGTTGGGACGTTGACTTTATGACGCTGCATTCCATCGCTCTCCCACTCACTAGCATCAAAACCTGCTGACAAAAATATTGCTCCTTTTGGTTTTGGTCCATTAGGCACCATACGAAGACGCTCAGTTTGATTCCGGAGGTAGTTCCTAGTTTTCTCTAGCAGAACTGAATATTTGGTCTCGTAAAGCTCCCAGAATTCTATTTCACTTTTCCACTAAAGAAAAGTTAGCACATGAGCATCAGTTGAGTAATAATCGGGAGACTTTGAGTTGATTGAGTAGACTACGCACCGGCTGTAAATGAACATTCCAAACACTCTGACCGTGTGCATTTTCGATACACAAACTTGCCATCTTAACCTTCTCCTCATCTCCCATTTCGCAAGGACTACAGCTGTTAGCAAGCTTCTGCTTCAGTGTATCTAAACTTACTATGAGTTGATGTCGTGGAGACTGAAATAGCCTATCGAGGTCTTCTTCCATGGCAATGCATTCTTAGCCAAACTCGTAGCTCGACGATTGTGCTCCCATGCAATAGCTTGAGAACCATCACCATGATGCAAATCAAAATCGATAATTGCAGCATGGGTTAGACCATGAGTAAGAGCCGCATGAGAGATTCCCACGTGAACGTTGTTCAACCAACAAAACCCAGAGGGATAACTTGATGAACAGTGATGTCCTGGGGGACGAATTGCAACGAACGTCCTATGCGGTCCTTTGCCAGTCGCTGAGCCCTGAAATACAGCATCAACTCCATCACACACAGCACCCAAGGCTCCTTCCATTGCATTCAGAGATTCCGAGCACAAATAGAGGTCCCCTTCATGAAATTTGTGGACGTCCTCATCAGGACTGCGAACCATCTCAGGCCGTATCAATTCCTTTCCATTCTTCGCTAGTTTTGCCTCCGCCCCGTCACACATAATTCTTAATTCCTCCATCCACTTAGTCCCATGTACGTTAGTGACTGCCTGAGAGGAGAGTGACATTCGTCGAGTGGTTTTCTTAATACGAAATGGACTTGTATCAGGTGGATCATTGCTGGGTATTAATGGATGTTGACCTCCAGCGTGTCGATCTCCTAAGCGGACATATGCAACAGACATTCCGAGAATACTAGCATGAATTCTTTCTGGTCTTTCAACTATGTTACCAAGATTTGCCTTGGATGTTCGTGGTCTTGAATATCTATGGCCATAGCAAGAACTATACAGAGTCAGCAGGTTTAAGTTTATGATTTCTTCGGAATTTTACACTTCCAATCAACACGGCCGATCTGAAACTACCCAGCTGTGATTGGGAGTGCAAGATTTATCTGAGACTGGTTTTGTGTTACTCACTCATGAAGTATTACAATCGTATCTGCTGCTCCATCCTCCTTGTCCTGCAAATCTAATTCTGCCTTGAAATGGTTGCTCGCAATTGACTCTGCAGTGTGCCGTGGCTTAACCTCGTCTTCGACCTCTGAAAGTGGTGACTTCCCAACCATTGCAGAACCGTTTACAAACGAAGTAGAAGAAGACTATACGTTGATTAGTACTATACCAAGAATAATGTCTGCGAAACTTACTCGTCGGGATTGCGAAGCCCTAGAGGGCGCTCGTTGTTGGTTCCCAATTCCGTGCAACGAATTCATAGAAGCTTTCTTTTGTAGAGTTGGCGTAGAAGACCGTGTATCTTGGCTCATGGAACTAGGACTTCTATGTAAAGGGCTGCGCGGCGGCAATCTACCATTTGGCGACGAAGTTCTATCAATGCTTTTATATTGTCCAAGTGTTCGCGCTGGGGAGGAAGGCTGTGAAGACGAAGGCAAGGCTGTTGCAGAGGCTGCGCTTAGTGAGAGATTTTGAAGTGTGTGCGAAAGGGAGCTTGTTGATGGGGGCAACGGAGCCCCCTCGATCGTTTCTCTTCCGGCAGCATTTCCGGGAGAGGATTCCATTGTGCTAGCTCAGCTCTAGGAGCTTGCTGTGTTATCTGGCTAATCCGAACAATAACTGTATTGTGAGGTAGTTTGGCGCAAGTCGTTGTTAACGGAATGAAGCTATTCCCGTCGCGTATTGTGTCTCGCGTACCCCTGTCATTCATATAATGAGCCTTGCACACAAGGCTGAGATGTGGAGAAAAACGTAGAAGGCAGATTAGAGGTTGATAATAGTAATAAATTCTTATATCTATGAATTTATATTCAAAGTCCTTCTAATCATGATGCTTCAAGCGAAAACCTAAAAGTCAGAAGAATTCGATAGCAAGCCTCTAGTTCATTGACCTGCATAAGCAAGTTCTCACAAGTTTAACCAATAGTTTTAAAGAGATAAAACAGCCTTCACAGAATGGTGAATTAATTCTAAAACAATTCCAAGATTGATTCTATTCTATGGGTATCAATTTTTATTTTCTGTAGTCTCCTCCATCAGGTCGACTCCCACCGTCAATAAAGCTTCAACAGCCCAGTCAGGAAACTTTGACTTATCCCCACCATGCTGATCTTTGAAAAATTGCTTCAGAAATGCCGGGTATTTGTCCTCGATTATGGCATCTCTGACGCTTCGCATCAAGTCAAGTTGATACCAAACATTGTGTATTGTAAGTAGATGTGCACCCACAGTCTCTTTTGCGGCGATATGATGAATGAATGCCCTGGAAATATTGAGTCCTCCTTCCCCTTTTCGACAGCAGACACAGCCGCAATTATCTTCTACAGGACCAAAGTCGTTTGCATATTTGGCGTGCCGTAGGTTCAGCATCCCATGTTTCGTAATGGCATTTCCAAATCTGGCAGTCCTCGTCGGCCAGACACAGTCAAACATGTCTGCGCCGAGAGCAACACATACGACTAAGTCTTCTGGATAGCCAATTCCCATCACGTATCTAGGCTTCAGCTCCGGCAGTAGACTTGTACAGGTGCTGACTACCCGACAAAAGTCCCGCTTTGCTTCACCACCACTCAAGCCTCCTATCGCAATTCCGGGGGTATCTCTTGCGACCATCTCTTCGCAGCATTCCCTTCTCATATCCAGATCAAGGCCGCCTTGTATAATGCAAAATAGGTTTTGTGTAGTTGGATTTGCATGGGCCTTTATGCATCGATCAAGCCAACGTACACTACGTTCCATAGCCTCTCGCATACGTTTCGCATCTGGAGAGGTAGTAACTAGGACATCATCGAGTTGCATGATAATATCACTGCCAATTGTATTTTGCAGAGCGATTGAATGTTCCGGTGTAAGAAGCATAGGAGTGCCATCATGCGGGCTAAGAAAGCGTACTCCTTCTTCGGTAATGTTCGCAAGTTTTAACAAACTGACCATTTGAAAGCTGCAAAGATTAGATTTTATAAAAGGTAGGAACAGAAATTTTACCCTCCACTATCTGTCAAGATATTATGTTTCCATCCTTGAAGTTTGTGTGCCCCTCCAACTGCTTCAAGAACCTCTTGTCCAGGTTTCAAACCTAAGTGATATGTATTGTTGAGACATAGTCTACAGCTAGTATCTTCCAACTGCTGAGGTGTCAATCCTTTCAAAGAAGCCTGTGTTGCGACTGGCATAAATAGTGGGAGTTGAACTGGGCCATGGGGAAGTGTGAGATTCGCAGCGCGCGCTTTGGTGGTCTGGTATTATTAGATGCGTTCATGAACTGAGAGTAGGAGCGTACAGAGCAACGAGCAATTAGATCAAATGTCAGCGCCGAGGGCATATGTTTTGACATTGTGGAAGTTTTGGGATATGTTGGAGGGGGAGGAGTCCCAAGAAATTCATGGAGGGTGCCGCGATAGGTAGATTCGGGTCACTCTAGTGACATTTCCAAGTTTGTATGAAACTGGACATACTTTTTGTTCCACTGTGATATTGATATGCCAGTACAGACACCTACCACAACAAGAATAGGAGGTACTTATCCTAAATACAATATAGAAGAGCTCCTCCAGGTGTGCACAAACACTTCTTACGATAAGTGGCCAATTGAGCCAGCAACCTCATAATAAATGTCTCGCGAAGACACACCCAATAGCCTAGACCAAGTGCTGATTGTCAGACCACTTTATTTATGAACCTTGGACATATCTCTCGATGAATTGACATCTGATGCCGAGTCCTTGTACAGCGTCATCCCCATGAATTTGGGCGAGAGCACAGCCTGACATTGGATCCTATATTCCTTGGCCTCACTCATCCTTACTAGGATCGATCTTGTTTAATCCCGTACAGAAACATTGGCGAGAAGTCTCTCCCCGAAGGATATCCACCAGGTAAGCTATATTAATCTCGTTCTTTATGCCTCAGTTTGTTCTTCAGTACTTTATCATCCCGTTCTTTTTTTAATTGAAGACGAAAGTAACAAATACCCATTTGGGGATTTTCTTAATATTCCGCAGTTCATGCATTGGATATCGACAGCTTCTAGATCCTTGAGGGACGTAAAAGTCACGCCACATCCTTCCAGCCTGAATTTCTGCTTTATTTTTGGCTTTGGTATTGTTGCATTAAATTGACCTGATGCCTCATTGTTCGTTTACTTTTTTCTTTCGACATCTACAGCGAAAAGTTCTTAGTTTAAGCCCATCATGTATTCGTGTCCTGGTCACGTGGTACCAAATTCAACCTTTACACGATTTGCACACCTGGCACCAGAATTACGAATAAAGATATGGCAATATGCTTGTCATGAACGCGCGATATCTCTGCGCTATATACCCGAGGATGATATATGTCTCTCATCCGCCAAGCCTCCAGCAGTGTTGCACGCAAGTCATGAATCCCGTACGGAAACTTTGAGAATCTACACGTTATCATTCGCAACAAAATCAAATCCGGCCAGGATATATTTTAGTCCTCAGCTTGATACCCTCTACCTGCCCCGTCATAGACAAATGGGGTACGACGATACTATCCGAGACTTCCGAGACTTAGTTACCGACGACACTGTGTTGGATGAGATGAAATCCATAGCAATCGATCATGTAGATCTTGAGATTAAGCGCCCTTGGGAGGCCTACAACAAAGTAGCTTTGCTTCGCAGTCTTCCTAAACTTAAAGAGGTGGTTCTGGTGGTGGGTTGTGGGAATAGTGTGGGACTGGGTGAGAAGGAGCTCCTTGTGGAGCCTAAACAGGATCCTGAGCATCTGTTACGTATCTGGGCAGCATTTCGTCAAGGTGTTGCGATGGAGGAGAGGGGTTTAGAAGATGCTTGTAAGAGCATGGAGACAGAATACGTAAGGTGGCAATCACCGTCTGTACACATAAGGACCAAGGGCCAGAGATAAATCATGGACTGAGATGATGGGGTTTGTAGAAAGGTCGAAAAACGGGCCATAGAGATCTTTAATTTATAATCCCTCGAGCATACTCCAATTAGTACCATAAGTTTAGTCTAAGGAATGATGATAAATGTGAACGGTTACATCAGGTACCAAGAAACCCTGCGAATCCCTTCTCCTACCTTCCTACGCGAGTACCCTTATATTTAGCCATTATTAGAAATCAAATCAATGATTTACACCAAACATTTCATTCTACTTTGAATGATAGTTCAAAGAGCTAAATAAAGTAAAGGATAATGACTTTGAGGATAATTCAGAGTGCTTGCTGTACAAAACAATTATTGCGTTTCCGACACTGAAGCGGTCTTTAAACTGGCCACAAACATTATGCCCAAGCACAACGGTAATATGAATAGTAGATTCTGGTTCCTACACGTCTGGGGTGTTTCCCCAACGAAGCATCAGTTGTGATTCATTCTCAATGTGGCTAAGGATTGTTAAACAGTCGCTCAAACGTTTGCTTTGTCCTGTTAGGGACCTAAAGTACCAGCTTATAGGACACAGAATGGTGAACAAATACTATGATGGGGTATGGTATTGTATGTTCTTTATTGAATATAGAATCCAAAAAATTAGTGCAGCTGCTTCTTCCCATTTCACCCGTCGCTGTTCGGCATGGGAATCAAGCTTCACAAGCAATAATTGCAAATTTCCAACACGCAACTACATCATCAAGCTTTCATTGCTCTAGGTCATGTACCAAGATCTGTACTAAAGAGATATTTTGTATTCCACAACCAAATTCCTAATGTTCCTCTATTTATTCCGATCTACCCTAAGAATGTACTGACGGCTAAATATATTACATCTATAAGTGAGGAGCCATGCCAAGCGTATTATTCCCTGCATTAAAAACCACAAACTGAGATTTGAAGAAGATATCTCCATAAATTTGAAGATTCGACGCAAGGGCTTGAACGCCTCCGAAGCAAGCTATGTTCATCAGCAAAATAATCCCTAAAAGAGAGGCGTAGACGTACTTGTACCAGCTTGATCGACCGGAGCGAAATTGATATCAGTTCCTCGAACAGTAGCCATGAAAGCACCACCGACATCAACTTGAAGATCAGGCAACACAGAAGCACAAGGGAAGGTCACACCACCAACTTGCTGATCATTGACTGCCCCTTCAACACTACTGTAGTAGGCATTCACAATCGCGGCGGACGCTAACATGAGAGTAGTTCCTGTATCCGCGATGGCTTGTGCGCCAGGAGAATCGGTAATCGCACCTCCAACGGAGAATTTTGAGGTGGAAAATTGCCAGAAGCCTCGTGTGGTATTAACAGGAGCCCATTGTAGTGATCCATTAAATTTTGTAGAATCGATATTACCGAACTCGTACGCCCCCACAGCATTAGATCGGAGATCAGCTGTAAAAACTGGATCTTTGAGATTTGGAATGGCGTTGTCGAAGAAGGTCTTTTGCTGGGTGGGTGCTACCGTGTTGAGTTTGGAGAAAGCTAGACCAAGGAGACCGTTAGAATCAACGTCAGTGACGAAGGAGGCGGAAACATTGGTAGCAAGCTCGACCGCTTGTTGGTCGACAGAAACACCACCTATTGTAACGACATCTGTGCCACTATATAAATCATCAGTACAAAGATCACCCATACTTCAGTAGAGATCTTAGGAGCAGTAAGCCAATCACACAGACAGAGACACGGCGAGGGAAGGGTAGTGTCTGACTGAGTGTCTCCGATTCTGCGTAGCGATCGGCTCTCAAGCTCCTGCTGAAGATCTTTTGTCCCAGAAAAGGATTCAACCTACACGTTACCAGCAGCGAATGATCCGTCACCATAAGAGATGCTGAACGATTCTCCTTTAAGCATTTTAAAGTTGGCCGATTTAGTGATATCGAAGACAGTGTGGCCAGTCTGCTGCGCCTTTGAGAGTTGAGAACTAAATACCCAGAGGTCGGATGATCCACTATCGAAGTCGAGATTCATGATTTGGCCACCGATACTTACCGGTGAGAGATATTCGACATCGCCGGCAGCTGGACTAGCAGTTACAACACCACTGGTTGCGGTTCCATTAGATGTAGAGTTTGTGAAAGTCGCCCCTGCGGTAGCAGATGCGGCTCCAGGTTGTTTGCCAGGCTTCTTCTTGTCGGTACTAAGAATACCTACTGCTCCATCCCCATTTGATGGTGCAGCACCATTATCATCTGCAACCTCCGTAGCAGCTGACCCTGTACCTCTCATTGATTCAAGAAGTCCTGGTGGGAGAGAGACACTGTATTTCTGATGTGCTTTGATGAGTGCTCTTGTTCCGGCTCCTACAGCACGTTTGTGGCCTGGCGCTCTCTTGAAATTAGGATTTGGTACGCGCTCGACTTTGAAGCTTCGCTTGACTGGATGAGGTGCAGCTATGGCAAGAGTTATGAGCGCGAAGAGAATGAAGGAGTGAACGGAAGGCATCTTGAATATCTCCCACACCGGGTGGTATATTCTTGAAGAACGGAATTGACCTGCGGAAAAGAGTGGCTGCAAAGTCTGCTTGTAATAGAAAGGCAGAAATCACAGATACCAGCTGAGTTCTAGCCAAGAAAAAAAAAAGGGAGATAGGAATGCGAGAAGGAAGATGCAAGAAGAGAGATGCGAGACTAGGGAGACAAGAAAGAACTGGGAGCAGAAGTATAAGTGATTTTACGCATGAACTTGTACAGCTGGGTAGGCCCAGCCGAGACCGTTGCTAAGCATAATAGATAGATCAACGGGTAAGCTTAATCCGGCAAATTCTTCAAAGGCAAATGTGCTGCTTGCCAGCCAAAACATTGTGTCAAGTCTGGCAAGAAATAATTGGTGGAGGCGGGTAAAGTCGTAACAGAAGAGAACGAGATATGTCGTTAAAGTCAAGGGTCGGTTACACGCTTGGCGGGTCTTGGAGGCGATCATGGAGGCTGACGTTGCCAATGTTTTGAAAATGCTTACATTGTGGTCATTAGCTCCGATCGTTGGACTCATTCTACGCGGTGGGGAAACCTGGTTTCGTGTGGATTCTGTAAGTGAAATCAAATAAGTGTAGGTGAGTTATAATCTTGCGCCCTGTTCTACCAGGGAAAGCACCTACAAAGAAGCAAATCTTAGAGAAGAACTCTCCATGATCAACTTTGTTGGGTAGATGTGCAGATCCCCTTGAGACTGCTACTGACACACCAGCCTCAACCTGACATTTCATCCTTAGCTACCAGTGCTCAATGAAACAAGTCATTCCAGCCTATAATATTCTCCAGCCCCTGACTTCAAACATTCTTGCCGAGCGAGATTATCTGACTCGGCTCTACTTATCAGTCGAGCTGTCAATTCCTACCATGCACAAAAGGATGCGTAAGCAGTCTCAGAAAGAACGAGCAGAGGATGGATCCGCTACGAAACAACCAGCTCCGACCAACAGTTGTTAATAAGGACAGGCATAGAATACAAGCTTTGCCCCTCGGGTTAACGTAAGGCTCCAGTTACGAAACAACTCTACTACCCAGGGCGAGAGCGCCAAACTTTTGTATCCGGATTTATATCTTGATGATCAAACTTCGAGACTAAGTACTACTATAGCTTGTCAAATTCGCAGGAGTCACGGAGTAACAAATTAGGCTTCTGCGGACTTTCTGCTAGTCACGACAAATGGAATCAATTAATGACAACAGTGCTGAATTATATGCATCAGAGTACCCCAGTGAGTACAATAGCTTTCATAGAATCATAACCCCCCTCCCAAATGCCAGAAAAGATGCCCAAACTCCTGAAGATGCAAAAGTACAAAGCCCCAAATCCAGTTCTGATTATGGCAACAAATGAAGAGGGATATAGGGTGCGAAAAAGGGTATTATGCAAAGCAAAGTCCAGATGCCCTACAAAGTACAGCCCAAACTCCTTAAATGCTAATATGTACTCTGCTTTGATCAAACCCTGCCAGCAGCTACCCTCCGCGGACTTGAATAATTTAAAACGATCTCATCTTCATCGCTACTCGAGTCCGCCATATGATCCAAAAGTCGATCTATTACTTCTGCTTTCTTCTTTCCTACTGCACTGCTCCTCTGGGCATATGTAGGCTGTGAAGAAGGTCTTGACCCGCCTGATGTGCTTTGATGAAAGGCAACCTTTCTTCCGTGGGCACCGCGTGATCTATCCTTAGGGTTGAACTCTGCTCTCAAGGGACTATTTTGAGGTGATGCCTGAGTTGCCCTAGGAGGGAACTGATGTCCCATATTACCAGAATTACCCGGAGAGCTCATAAATAAAAGTGTCTCAATAGCGTCTTGTTCTTGGATTGTTTTCTGACTTGGGGTTTGTAAAGATTGAGTATCACGATTTGGAGTATGTGGCATAGATGAGTGTGAAGAACTAGAGCCCTGGCCGGGAATTCCGGGAGGCTTTGAGAATTTAGGAGTGTGTGAGCGTCGACCAGATAGACTAGGTCGGATGTCTGCTGGTGGCCCCAAGTGATTCTTCAGAACAGGATTCGCTGGGGCAATTGCTGAGTGATCGCGCCAGAACGACTCGTATGTTCGAGTTTGCGGTTCTGTTCTTGCATAGAGATCGAAGTCACCCATGGGAGCCTGGGTTACAGTGTTCTTGAGCTGAGAAGTAGCAATCATTGCACTTCTCGGAGAGGTAATAGACCTACGGCCATGAAGAGTCGAGTTCGATGATGTTGGAGATCCAGTCTGGGATGCGAGCGACTCCACTTCATCTATAGAATTAGATTGCCATCCATTGTTGACCTTTACCATCGCATACGAAAGTCGAGTCCGAAGTTCGGATGAAATCTGGCCGCTGTAAGTTTTGGTCTGAAGTTGACGTGGATCTTTGCTTACCTCTCCAATTCTGCTACTCGCAGCAGATGATACATTACTGACTGCACTGGTATTTCTTGAATGCCCGCGGCACAGCCTAGAAGGACTAGGTGGTGATGGTGATTTTATCTGCCCATCTGCAGTCCTCTTTTGGCCAGTAGTCGCGGGGTAGGGCCGTGCAAACTCCGGATTGCTCATAGGTTGCTGTGCAGCTGCAAGTTGTGATAGCTGTGACAACTGTGAGAGCTGACTATCTTGGTTTGTGCCTTGCGATGAAAAGCCATCGGAGGTCGGGGGTGTAGAAGCACCATCGCGACCATCATTCGTTGACTGCGAATTGTTGCTTGATATGGGTTGATGATTACTGCCCTGAGGGTCCGCCATACTTGATGCTCCCCTGAAAATTGCTTTTGCTGACTGGGATATTTCCTGGTTGGCTGGAGATTTATCTGAAGACGTATTGTTGTTCATGTAGGAAGCCGTCGTCGCGTCCGGGATCGACCGTGAGTTTTGTGCCGCGGATGTGTCACGATGATCACGACTTGGATGAGTAACCTGGTCAAGGGCAGCAATTGCCAACTGATGAATGTCCATCAAGCAGCGGTTCAAGATAGAACTGGAGCCGGTTTGATTGTGACTTCCAGAGTGTCGACACGGTGAAGAATCGGGTCGGTGCGGCAGCGCGATGAATCCAGGTCGGTGGTTGTTCCCTGCCACGCGTTCCTTGGGAGGCAGTTGGTTTAGTGACTTTCACGAATTCCTTTCTCGATGACAACAAGCAAATGAAGCCGTTAGCAGGAACACAGCGACAGCAAGGTCTGTTTGAGCGATTCCGCACTGCTTGATGGTACGAGAGTTCAGTTTGGTCTCGTGAAGGATGGTCACACCCCACTTCTTCCCGCCACTTGAAGATATCGCGTTAACCCGTGATGCCCGTTAGTCAGTTGGAGTTGAGCCTCACAGTCGCAGCTCTGCGTGGGATACTCGCCCGGATATTTAGAGATTGAATAGATTTATATCAGATCGTGGGCCAAAGAATTCAACGAGAATTTGCTAATAGATTACAATTATTATATTACAGATTTGTAAACAGTGAATCTGTATTTTAGCCATTGACGACGAGTTCAAGGTAGTGATAATTTCAGGGGACTTCCAGCATTCATGAGAAGCATTGTTCTCAGCCACATATTCAGCTCCTTTGGACATACGACTCAATCATGCCTGCACCGGCCTCAATTGTCGCGATGCGGTAGGCACCCTGGTTCTTTCACCTACCGTTTAAAAGTTTATGATGCAACATCGTGCTCTCAAAATAATATAGTATGGCAGAACCACAAGACTAAGCGTTGATTTGCGGCGGAATGCTGACAGCACAGTGGCTTAGCCTTCCACTCTCAACCGACGAAACCAATCGAGCTAAAGTCCAGAAAACTCGTTTCGCAAGTACTTTTGGTAAACCTCTTATAGCCCTTTGTATGATTACAATTGCCGGGTTTGGTGCAAAATTCCTTCGACTTCGCAAGACGCTATTATGATCAGGACGTGCTATGGTCGGTGGATCTTCAACCATGATTCCCCTTTCCAATATTTCTTCCTCTGGCCAAATCCACTAGACTATTAATTAGATTCAAGATAGCTTGGCCTTGAATACTGTCATCTCCATCAGTGAACTCAGTGATCTTGATTTTGCCCTCACTACCAAGCACGAATGCCCCGCAAGCTATCTTGAGTATTTTAACAAGTTCATGGCCTAAATCCAGAGCTAAATGGGCGTTGACATAATTCGTTATAGCAACCATGAATGGAGAGTGACTTGCATCTTTACTACTGTCACTCTTTCCGAACCGAAGCAGTCGTGGCAAATCTTCTTTATTGATAAGAATATCAATCGTTTTGAGTCCACTTGATGAATCAAAGCCTAGGACAATTTGAATATCCTTAATGAAGGTCCTTAAAGCTCTGTTTGACTGTTCAACTTCAGAAGCTTCTTCCCCTTCCTGGACTGAGCAGTCCAGAATGTATTGCTCAAGTGCAGTGATCATGTAACTTTTTTTCAAATGTAGTATCGAAACCCTCGTATCGAACGTTGAAGCCAAGAATGCTGTCAATGAGTCCCTCAAAGCTCCTGGCATACGCGTAAGGAGAAGCGGGAAATCCTCAAATTCACCAGTTCTAGCTTCCTTCCCAAAGTCCTCATCGGTCTGTCTCCCGCCTCTTAGCAGTATCGCTGAGTAGCTTGCTTTCTCGTAATCGATGTTGATGAGAATTCCTCTACTCGCCAAGGCCATCAAAGTAGTCTCTTCTCCAATGTCTTCTTCCGTATCCCAAACATCTTCGTTGGGCAATATCCGCCACATTACGCTTTGAAGAGCTCCCACGCGGGCCAAAGTCTCCTCGTCCGAACCTAATCCCACTCGAACTCCTCGCAACACCTCCCCTACTAGTATATCTCGAAACGATCTCGCATATTGCTGGAGATTGGCATTGTTAAGAGCCGCATCGCTGCCGATATAGAGAGGTGAAAGTCGATGCAGTGTAAAGGTTGTATTATATAGAGGATATGGCTGTCGTGGTTCAGGGTCCATGTTGTCCACAGGAAATCTATTGAAAACAGAATTCTAATCGATATATGTAAAAAATATCTGCATATGAGCCACTTCGGGAAAAAGGTCCTGATACTTCACGGATTCTCGGGTTCTCATCGCGTCTTCGTTTTAGGAGCGCGAATTTTCGTGACTTCTCATCACGTGATAATTATTAGCGAGAACTAGTGTCTCGATTGAGTATACAGCCTTATATATGAAATCTCCCGCCCATGAAATTAAGCACGACCCCAAAGTATTGCAGTTAAATTAAGTTTGGAATTTGAGTTTAGGAAAACAAAATCAGAGAGATAACATGATTATCTGTGTCCATCGGAGATGCTCCTCTCGCCTGAATAGCTTACTGTTAGCGAGGTGAATGCTTGCCAACAATTAGTAGCTCTTTCACGACCTCACTAAAGAACGCTATCAAATATGTGATCTTAACGGCATGTCTATTCAGAAAATAGCCAAAGCATTCGGCGGACTTCCAACACCTCCTTTCACATTTAATGGCTCACTTGTGAGAAAGAAAGTCCATCTACTCTCCTTCTTGCACTGTACTGCTAAATCCTCCAAATCAAAAAGCTCCCCGATAGGCATTCCATAGCCTGCCAGTAGTATCTGATGCATCATCTGCTCAGATGGTGGCCACGCCTCGAACCCGGGACAATCGCCTGCCACAGCGGCAATCCCTGTATTCCACAACCATTCCAATACTCCAAAGGTGCTCTCAATGCCTGGATACTGGAATGGATTTCTACTCATGATAGCCTTTCGCAGTTCAACTGTGGTATTTGCGAAAGCATGAGTGAAACCAGTGCGCAGAAAGATAATATCGCCGGCTCTGAACTCCACCTCGGCCTCTTTGGCAATCTCTAGCACGCTTTGCAGGGAAACGGCATAAAATCCTGTGGCGTCATATTTGATACCCTTCTTTTCAGCATACGATACGAAGTCAATCAAAACTCCTCGGCCGACAATTCCTTGCTTCGTCCAGGCATGGATTCCCAACTTAGTGGTCCCACCAGAAAGGATTTCCGCCTGGGTCATACCATTGTAGAAACGGCCATCGTCGAAGCCCCAATGACGGAGACCTGGTTAATACAAGAATCAGTAAAATTTCAGGTTAAGGAAAGCCTTAAACTAGACGCTGCAGCTTTTTGCTCTCTGCTACTGTTCGACTAGTTACCGAAAAGCAAATAGTGCTCGAGGTCAAGAGTAGATCAGATACCCGAGCTTTCCACTTACCATCCCATTGAGTACTCGTTTGAGTATTGAATTCAATTCTATCGTCCTGTTTCTGTCAGACTCTACATTAGTTCTAGTCTAGTCCAGTACATACATTCATGTTTGGGCCAATTTGAAATATCTCGTGCTTCATGACTTCCCGAAACCCCCCAGTGAATTCCATTTGCTCAAGTGGCCAATTAAGTCCCACTCTAATTCCAGAACGAATTTCCTTTGCAGCTGCAACTGTCCGTTCCGGTGTCAGGAGATTGAGTGTTCCAAGTTCATCACCAGGTCCGTAAAGTCCCCATGCTGAGTGCGGAGGATGGGACGGATGGAGTTGCAGTTCTGAGAAAGTAGGACGTTTAGTAGCCATTTTGCCCATTCCAGAGTGGTTTCGAATCCTCTATATCCTAAATTTTCGGTTATCTGAACCGGATGGATGCCACACTCAGATCTTTAGAGAGCTTCAGCTATACGCAGAAAACTGATTGAGGCTGATTTTTGAGGAAAGAAATATTGCTGAATTAAACTACATCTTAGCAATACCAAAAACTACCGAATGCACCCGGCATAACTAGTGTGAACTATTCGGAAACCAATAAATCTAAACAAAGCTCCTGATATAACTGCGACCCCGCACGAGCCGAAGCATCTAGGTTTCAGAGGGGATCAAAATTGAAAGTTGCCGCCTTCTCTGGTTAACTTTATCCTATTCGAACGGCCACTCATAGAGAGGCGGGGCTTTCTGCAATTTGTAAATCCTCCTTTGATTTAGCTAACACATTCGAACTATTATTTTGGCAATGGGTTTCTTTTAGCTTGCCGTTTTTGGGAATTTAAAATAGGTACATTATAATTTTGTAATAGTAAGATACTGGATAAGATATTTATTGACTATATAACAACAAATAAATACAAAGCGTTTAAACTCTTCCACGATCCAAGAATTTCTTTGGGATATCAACAGTCTTTGCCCTCAAATACTCCATACAATTCTTCCCCAAAGTATCATATGTAGAACATGCATTGTAGCCTCTGTCCAAATGATCATGGAGCAGAAAGTGCACAGCTTTAAGACCGGGTATCTCAAAACGGTCAATAGGCTTATTCTTGTACTCCTCTGGACCCAAAAGCTCTATCATCTTTTCAATCGTAAACATACTGCGTAGCCAATCCCATTCGTCATCGTTACGAACGAAAAAGCCATTGTTGCAATCAGATGCTTTGTCACCTCCACGACCAAGTACAACATATCCGAGTGGTGCGCGGACAGTTTCACCCCAACTGGAGAGGTCGACTGGGTTTTTAGTCTCATAAGATTCTTGTTGACGGGGATGAGTTTTGGTAACTTTGGGTGTATCTATTTTCGTAATCTTATTGTCTCCAAAGAGAAGGTGGACTTGGTGATTGATTTCGGATTGTGGGAAGAGTGTGACCCAGTACTCGTAATATGGCTTGCCCTCAGCTTGTCTCATATCGTTGCCGAGAGTTGCACCAGGGACACTTTCAAGGAAGGTGACCATTGATAATCTGAAGAAACCTTGTGGGTTGTCCATTCTCATCAACTCTCTGTCCGTAGATTGCGCAAATACTCGGAAGTCAACAGTAGCGACGTCTTGGTTCTTTGCATCAATGGGAGAAGAGCCATTGACGTGAAACTTTAGCATAGAGAACTTTTTAAGATTTTCTTCTCCAAGCGCTTCCTTGATCTGTTCTTCAGTCCATTTTGCCTTCTCCTCAATATCAAGACCAACTAGATAAATATGATACTCGGCTTGCCAACCAGCCGCGGCAGTAATTCTGTTTTGTGTTAATTGGGTGTTTCAGGATCCAATATGATGACTCACCCAATCTTTGTAGTTGGTGGTGGTGGTAAACCTTTCACTCCTGATATCTGAACTCTATCCGGAGCAATCTGCTTCATCTGAAGACCGGAAATGTCAGCTGCTACATCGGAACCATAGTATAGAGGGCCTTGGATCTCGTAGAGCAGTTGACTTGTGCAAGAACCGACAGTCATGATGCCTCCGGTATTTTCTTCCTTAGTCATTACACAAGTCCCGTCGTAGGCAACCTCTGCGATTGGGAAGCCAACGTTTAAATGCTGCTTCTTCTTTAACATATCCTTGAAACCAGAATAATACCCTCCACACACATAAGAAGCACACTCAATCAAATCTAAGATCTATTAGTACCCATTTCAACTGCAAGAAGACTTCGCTATACATACGACCAACGATAAGGGAACCAGCCAACTCATCGAATTGATCAGGTCTCCAATCATGCCACCATCTATGTAAAGTTAGAGCAATGCCACACAGCTGAAATCGAATTTACTTACGCTGAAGCACCAATTGCTGGCGCAGCGTCTGCAACACGACCGCAAATAACGATGTCGGCTCCTTGTCTCAGAGCTTCCGCAATACCCAGGCCTCCAACATAAGCTTGGGCGCAGACGGGCTCCAGTCCCAAATCTGCCAGAGCCTTTCCATTCATTAGAGATTCGAATTTTTCTCCCTTTGCGATAAGCTTATTGACTGCTTCTGTCACATCGTCACCCTCGACCCAAGCAACTTTCATAGGATAACCAGCGTCGTCACAAAGTTTCTTGCAGTATTTGGCCAGGACCTCTGTGTCACTGGCACCGGCGTTAACCGCCAACTTTATCTTATTCTTTGCCAAATATGGGATTGCAGGTACGAAACAATCAATGAAGTTTTCTGCAAACATGGCGTTTTTCACACTTTCGTCGACATTCCATGCTGCGTGATGGCCAGTACCGGTTATACCGAGAGTATTCTCGGCGTTCCCTGCAGCTGCTTTCTTCAAGTTGTTGACTTTTCCAGCACCATGAATTGTCATTGTCATTTCTGACAACCAATCTCCCATGATAACATCGATATCTGGGTTTTTGGCTAACTGTGTGATGGCAAAGACGCGATCAGAGAAGCCTCCTGAGGCTCCTCCAATACGCAAAGGGCGCTTTTGGCTCGATACGGGAGACATAGTGCGGTATAAAGGAAGAGATAGGTGATTGAGAAGATGTGTGAGAAAGGAACAGAATTGGAAAAGGGATATTTTACTTCCCTTCGAAGTTATACTTCCCGAGGTCAAGGCTAGCCCAGCCTTGTTAGTCTCGAGGTTCTTTGTAATAGATGGGAAAAGTGTTCCATCAACGCTATGCCGTTAAACCCGGATAGGAGGGGAGCAGCTCATGAATATGTAAACGTCTTCCGACCATACGCGGACGACCCCTCCCCCACACAGTGTCAAGTTTTCTGGGGTACATCAACATGTTTGACTCAGGCTTCAAGCTATAGGTTGCACTGAATTATTGATGCTTTTTCGGAAGCGGGGTACTCGGAAAAGTATATCCTCGGGTCTTATCCGTTCCGACCAATAAACTGTCACTTAACACCAAATATTCAGTCACTTCTTGATTAGGGGTCTGTATATATTATAAAAAGCGTGGTATTCAAAGAGAGGTTGATTGGAGCAACATGACAATAGAAATGGAAATGAAAATATTAGATGGCAACAAGCAGAGTGACTTAGTCATCAAATCCTAAGCGAACCAATTTCTTCTAATAGGGGCTTTACCGAGAGTCGACAGCACTGTTATGTTGCGAAATTCAAGATCAGAAACATCAAAACACATAGTACATATTTATAATTGAGCCAAATACTCCGCTTGACCGGAGAGTTTTCCCCCACGCAAATACTGCGCAATGGGAATTTTTCACTTAGAATAGAGTCATATCCAACACATGACACAACTCAGTCCCACTTGACTGCTAATCTTCCACGAGCCTTCCCATCGTGCATAAGATCAATCATCTCCTGAATCTGCTCAATCTTGAAGTTTGTAACGTGAGGCTGAATTCCGTGCTTGGCACTGAATTCAATACACGGGGCCATCATCTGTGGTGTACCGTTATTTCCTGACCCAATTCTATACTTATTCATTGCAACATCCATTGCCGAGAAGGCCAACGGCTCATTCGGTATGCCTACAACCATCATTATTCCATTGATACGTAGTAGAGGTGGCGTAGCTTCGTATGCACGTTTTGATGCTGTGAAATTCACGGCTGCATGACAGCCACCACTTGTGATTTCTTTGACTTTCGAAAAATAGTCTTTATCTGTTGCAGGGTTGAAAGTGTGGTCAGCTCCCAGCGATTTGGCTTCTTCAAGCTGCCCATCACCTAAGTCAATAGCGATAACTTTATATCCTAGCTTCTTTGCATATTGAATTCCTAAATATCATTAGCGTTGGCCGATCTGTAAAAATATAGCTCGTACCAAGATGACCTAGTCCACCACATCCAACTATCGCCATCCACTCGCCTTCTTTAATCCCAGCACGTGTGACCCCCTGCCAGCTTGTCACTGTCAAAAAATTAATTAGCATTGAACAAGCTTAGTTTGAGTATCTCTCTCCTACGAATTAGAATATTTGCTTACCTCCCGCACAGAAAAGTGGTGCTGCAGTGTATACATCCAAAGAATCTGGGAGCACCATTGCATTTCTCCAGTGTGTAGCAACATATTCCTACTTCAAATTAACCAACTAGTTACAGATTGCTTCAGGGGGTAATACTTGGAAAAAACCATCCGCCCCAAAGCCTCCCATTTGCTTGTTATCATTTTCACAGTGTAGATTGTGTACTTGACATCCTTCACACTCGTAACAAACATTGGCAGGACACAAGAAACCAATCTTTGCGCCCACCTTTAGACTTGAGTTTGTGCAGCTTTTGGGAACAGAGATAATCGTGCCAGTTGCTTCATGTCCAATTGTCACAGGTTTCCCATCCCCGAGAATCAGTCCAGCATCGTTTGGCTCTAGAAGCATCACATCAGAGTGACATAACGAAGAGGAGTGAACTTTAATGAGGAGCTCATTATCTGTTGGATTTGGAATAGGTATTTCGTCGACCCTAATCAGGTTTTCTTTTGTATGGTACCTTGCGGCTTTTTGCGAGCTCGGAAGTTTAGTATACGACATAATGGAGGAGATTTGGAGCTGTCAAGTAAGGGATAGGGAGAAGACAGGATGAGAGGCAAGCATTCCCGTCTAGTATAATTAAACAAAATTCTATAGACCTCTCTACCCCAGTTTCGGCAGCGGGGTTCTTCCACATGGCTAACGAGGCGGGGTGAATGGATATCTAAATGCGATCGGAAGTATGAATTAGGAGTAACTAAAACTGCATGATTCATGCGGAATAACTTGGCACGGATATATGACTTGGGACATAAACCTTATTCTCAGCCTATCATGCCCAGCCCCATCTAGGTACAAGGTACCTTATTCTGGCTTCAATACTTAATCGCACCCAGCTCATAGAGTCTTTAATTTAAAAATGATATTTTCCCAGGATTGTGATTTTCTAACCACTTCCATCAGACGTCGAAATTTGCTTCACCAACCTGCAAGAGATTCACAGATAAAATGAGAAGATCAGCATACAGCAGGGATGAGGAGTACAGTAGTTTGAAGCCTTGATTCATTGCTGTGGGTCCGAATCAACGACATCCCAAATTGCCATATGTTAGTTATCCATTTGCTCAGCTCGCAAACAGGCTTCGTGTTTAGTTTAAGGCTTTGCTAAAAGCTCCTATCCATATAAAGGATTACTCGATTGGGCAAGGAAATGACTTCACTAAAACGGAGCATCAGCAATGCCAGTAATAAGGCAGATCTTCCCAACAAGCGTATCCAAATTGCACCATACGAAACCTCCAATAAATACGTCTATATGGTCATTCAGGATTGGCAACCTGATTCGTACGCTGAGATCGAAACAAAACACAAAGGAGCTTATTGTAGCCTTATAGATGCGAACAATAGGGTTTTACAGCTCTGGAACTATCCAGAAGACACAGAGTTGGGACCTGAGGACAGAAAAGAAACAGCCATGGAAGGAGCACTTGCCGACGGTAAACTGATTTCATGCAACGTTTCCTTCACACACGCTTTGATACGCTTCTAAATGTTAAGATGTTCTGGCACTGACCGTAGCTTAAGGAACGCTTTGGTGGAGGGACAGTGGGGACGAATTTGAAGGAGAGATGATTTATGTGAGGATTGAAAAGCACGAATTGATCAAGGATACTGGTGCAGAGACGAATACATGGGGTGATAACAAGCCTTCCCAGAATTCGAAGTCTGGTCACGGCCACCCCTACTCCTACTATGAATGACGAGGTGGGATGGGATATAGTGTCGGATTCTGGCTTGGGTCTGGCTCTGGTATTTCGCACAGTCCGGCTTACCAGAACAAGAATAGCATGTTTGCTTTTGGTCCAATACCTGGACGGCTATCATAAAGACTTATAAAACTGTGAAATAATCTAATTATCAGAGTAAGCGAAAAATCGAAAAAGAAAAGGTGAACCCATCAAACCCTCCCATGCTTTGCGAAAGTCAAATCCCGCAACGAGACTGTATAGGGACATACAACTGGATGGCTGAGAAGAACTTTGTAATGAGTTAGGGTATTGTACTGCTACCTTGCTGAAACGTTTCATGTAAGAAGAAGCAAATCGTTCGAATTAATTAGTGTATATTTATATAGCAGACGATTCCTGAGCCTCTTAAAGATCAATAATTTACCCTCACAAGATATGACCCACCACCGCTGTCAATTATACTCAGAAAGTGTTTATGCCTTACATTCGAGGTGCTGGCGCGACAATTACACAAATGAGACTTGCACAGTGGGGGTATATTGGAGATGATACGTACTTTTCAGGGGAGAGAACCTGAATATAACTCCTCAGCTCGTGCGGTGGTACCAATAATATGCTTCCATTTGCTCAGCACATCGCTTTCCTGAGGCTAGTTACACAATTTCCCTTGTAAGTAATTTCAATTTTCTTCCTGAAACTTGCATGGCGTCGAACCTGCATTTTGATGATGCAACAATCCGTCCACGAAAGTCCAATCAAAAGAGGAGATGCGAAATCAAAGATAACTCTTGTGACAAATGAGGCTCTGCAGTTATTTGGGGTACCCTTGGTGGTCCAAATTTGGAATGTTTCGCTATTGGAAAAAGCAATTTGGGCTTTGGTTACCCTGTCTGTAAGCGAAGCCACAATTTTTGGTGTGGGTGATTGCGTGTATCATTGGGGCAACAGGACTGAAGCTACGCAGCATAATTGGTATTTCCTAATTTGTATTATACTAGAGAATGGGCGTTGCTGAAAGTGTGATGGGCTTTCCCGTGAATTGTACAGTAAGGCTAGCAGATGAGAAGTATAGATGTGAAGAGATCTCATGCGTACAAATCAACAGCCATTTCTCTTAAACGTGTTGCCCCTCAACGATCTTTGTTAGATTACTTTTTGATTTACTTGTAGGTTTAACTTGTTTACGAATCTCGCAATGAAGTTGTCTCAAACAATTGAAAAACTACAAGCTAAGGATAGTTTCACCAAAGAAAAGCGACAAGAACTTGTAGAAAGCAGCAACACTTCAACGCCTTGGAGTGACGATGATGGAATTCTTAAGCATGACGGGAAAGTGTACGTTCCGTCAGGCTTCGGTATCAGGACCGATTTGATCGTGAATTGCCACGAAGATCCCGATACGGGACACCTTAATAGTCGTGAGACGCTGCGAGTTCTACGACGGGATTTCTCCTGGCCAAAGGTAGAAAGCGAAGTTTTGGAATATGTTAAAAGCTGTGACATCTGCCAGACAATATATGAATACCAGAACAATGAAGCTGAGCCACTCAGCGTACCGGCAGAACACCAAACAAGCTACAGAGATGACGAATCGAAGTTTGGAAACCTTGTTGGTAGTTTAACCAAAAGCAAGTTCAGATATGAGTACAACCCATTACCGCCAGGTCATATACGCATACTTATCCTTCAAAAAGGAGAGCCTGAAGAGGATCTGAAGGCAAAGTTGGTATCGATGCCTTTGAAGGGAAAGCCTCCACCACAGTTTGACGCTTTGTCGTATGTCTGGGGCCCACCCCCAGATAGTCACAGAATCTATATCGAAGACAAGACAGTTAGATTCAGAAATCTTAAAGGTCAATCAAAGTGGCGCCATGCCATTAATGCTAGGATGGGAGGAGCTCGAATGTACGTCCGAAGCAATCTCAACAATGCGTTGAAAAAACTGCGAATGTCAGACAGAGATATCCCTCTGTGGATTGATGCAATCTGCATCAATCAAAGTGATAATAACGAGAAGAATTTGCAGCTCTTGACAATCAATGAAGTCTATAGTAGAGCTCAAACGGTGAGAGTATGGCTTGGCGAAGCGAATCAACTTAGTGATATAGGCATGGATTTGGTCAAGGAACTTATCGTGACTAGGAAAGTTACTGAGATATTCGCGCAGCAGGAAGGAAAGGAGAAGTTGATTGCATTTGTGGACTTAATTCGAAGCAGATGGTTTGCTCGGCGATGGATAATTCAGGAGATCTTTTTCGCCGAGAAAGCACACCTCCATTGCGGCTCAAGACAGCCAGTCCCATGGAAAGATTTTGTGACTGCAGTCGCGTTATTCATGAAGCTTCATAATGAGATCCCAAATTACGTGCGTATCAAAGAAATACGAACATTGAATCAAGAGCAGTGGGATGCCCTGCCAGCATATGGTGCAAATGCACTCATGAAGCTTGACTCGGAGCTCATACGAAGAGGACGAGGCGAACATCAACTATTGCGCACGCTCGACTATTTAGTATCTCGGCTAGTTGCTTTCGACGCTGGGGACCCGCGAGACACGATTTTCGCTGTAAGAAACCTTGCTAGAAAGACATCTATACAGCTGCCCGAGCCAAGCTATCGCAAGAGCGTTCTAGATGTCTTTGTTGAATTTTCTGAGTATTGTGTCAAGACGTCCAAGTCGCTAGACATAATATGCAGGCACTGGGCTCCAGTTCACACGGATATACATGTTCAGATGAACCCTTTTCGTTCTAGGGGAGTCGACGTGGCTCTTCCGTCCTGGATTCGTCAACTCAACAAGTCTACTTTCGGTACGCCCGACAACATTTTCCGTGGTCGTATAAATGGCGACAGTTTTGTTGGCGAATCCACTCCAAACTATGATGCATCCAAGGGTTCTGAAGGAATGGTAGCAACTTTTGGGACACGTGCCGAGCCGGAGTTAATTTATGATCAACCTTTGAAATTGAAAAGTAGCTCTCGAAATCCAAATCAACAAGAAAACTCTTGCCGGCAAGCACAAGTGGTTCTTACGGAAAGGTACAACGGGACCTTAATTGTGAAAGGCGTCCTTCTCGGGCTTGTACAGGAAGTTTCCATAAGAATGGTTCCAGAAATTCTACCTCGAGAAGTCATTGCACTGGCGGGGTGGAAGCATTCGCTATCAGAAGAGTCTCATGGTGTCCAAGAAGTTCCCGATGCATTATGGAAGTCACTCATTGCCGGGAAAGACAATGATAGGACCGAAGACGCCGATATTCATGATAAGCTCAACTGCCTCGAGATACTCAAGAAGGAGGATAGCGGAGGTGATGTTCGCATCTGGGAACTTTTGCGCAGTGAAAACATTACATCAGACCTGAAAAGCTATCTTGGGAGAATAAAACGTGTTTGCTGGAACCGCAAAGCATTTATAGCTTGTCCAGACAAAAGGCTCTTTGGTATAGGTCCAAATGACATGCAGAAAGGCGACTTACTTTGTGTTATTTACGGATGTAGCGTTCCCGTAATCCTTCGCAAAGTTGATAAAATGCCGGCCCTAGGACAGAAATTGAGGCCTGACTTACCAGATGCGCCAAGAACCCAGACATCTGCTGCGAGCAGCTCTCCTCAAACTCAAAGGCCCCAGAATAATTCATCTGAAAGAAGCGGAGATATTGATGCCAGTCATCCTAATCCATCAAATGGTCATCCTTCTTCTACAGGAGTAGGAGGGGAAGGTACCCGTGGTCCTGTGCATTCCCAGCCCAATATTCCATCTTCTGCACAGAAAAGGTCCAAACGCCAACGTAGTGATGACTCTTCCACTCCTCAAAAAAGAAAGCGAACGTCGAAACCTTCAAAAGGAAAGTTTAATCCTTCGTCAAAGACCCAAAAAACAACAAGAGAGTCAGATTTCCAGCCACCAAACAACACTGCAGAGAATTCTTCGCCAAGTGTGTTCTATCAAGTAATCGGCGAATGCTACGTTGATGGGTTAATGGACGGCCAGGCAATTGGAAATCCAGACTACATTCAGAATGAGCAGCTTTTCACTTTGGTGTAAGCTTCACTGAAAAGTAATGGTTTTTAATGAGCTAATATTGAACCACTGGTCTATGCACCAGCTTCGGGAACAACATCCTATACTGTTACCAAGAGGCTATGATAATCTTATCAGAACTACCTCAAAGCCATAATATATCACAAAGCTACCATTGTGGCCAGTGGCCGGTTTTCAAAAACAGTGCGCCTATGAAATTTGCAGGAGAGAATCGAATGAGATATATTCCTTTGAACAGTATGTCTAGCTTCGGCTTCACGATCTTATATACTGCCAGACATGTATGGTATAGTGACAAGAGCTCGATAATGGCTTCTTTTCGCCCTTGCGGATGTCGAACATGTAAATTAATATAACTCTTTATTGCCAGTTTAACTATTGAAATCCTTTCTTCTCTTTCTTTATGGATCAGATCAGGAACGTGCTTCAACTGAAAGGAATGTGTAACCATCTCTTGCTCATAGATTTTTAATAGTAATAGTTTGTCCAAGGCAAGATGTTACGCCTTTCAAAGACTGCAGACGCCGTGGGATTTTGTATGGAGGCCGAGACAGAGATGCTTGGTATAATATTTATGATAGTTGTATTTTGTAGTTAATAGCGCCTGTTCGATCATTCAATGTCCGTAAGTTAATAATTGGGACATCACCTAAGATCGATATTCAAACAGAATCATGTGAGAATAAGAGGCTCTCCAAGAGTTTCTGATGTGGATATAACTTATAGACAACACTACATACAGCGTAAGTCACCAAAGTCATGTTCCACTTCAGCTAGCTAGAGTAATGTTTCCCATGGGAATCCCTGCACTGGCCATCATCCTCTTTGCCCTTTTCAATCCTCTTCGAATCACAGGGAGGTGATCCCAATTCTGTAGTACTTCATAGCCATTGAGTAAATGGGCGTGCTCTTTAGTCTCAGGAGCAAACGAAAGCGCGACTGATTTGTATGTTAGTATGCCTACAGTGAGGGAGACGTAAGTGCTATTCAGAGTTAGTCTTTGCATTTAGTCTTGGTTGTTTTTGATCCAGCGCTTACGCCCATAGTGTCAATTGGGACCCCAAATTCCTGCGACACAATGTTTCCTCCGCAGCTGCTATCATCAAACGGCAACTTGCTAAGCATCTTCTTGCTTGTTCCTGCACTGGTGATAATTCTGGCCTGATTTCCTCACTTGAACCAAGCTCAAGAACCTGAAGAACTGATGGCCAGCCAACTACAATAAAAAGTCCAATATATTGAATGCGTAAAAATGATTTTCTGGGATCCAGCAAAGGGGTTGCGTCAATCGGAAACTTCAAGGAAGGCGGTAAATGATGATACCATTCTTTGCTCTGGTTTTGAAGCTCTGTCGTTACGACTGGAGCATAAATCACTTGACCTTCTGGAATTTGTTAGTTGTGTTCACAATCAAAACTCTAGGACATACTTTGATGACCAACCTCATCTAGCGTTTCCATCAACAGCTTTCTTAGTGCTGCTTGAGCCAAAAAATAATAGAGGTCCTCTTCACGTTTTCTAGATAGAGGGAGAGGTATGAGATCATGAAAATGGCGTAAGCCTATGGGATGCATTTTCACCACGGCCTCTAGCTCACTTATTATATAAATTAGAGCTTTTCACTTCGAGAGGCTATTCCTACTTACTGAAGCAAGATCGAACAAGCCCAAAAGACACGGTGTAGGATCTCTTTGTTATCCTCGTTTAGGCTCTTAGGCAAACTTGAGGAAAGAAGGTGCTGCAACGTCAGCATCATATCTTAAGGTTCCAAGGTCAGAACTGTTCACTGACGTGTATCAACATACCATACAGTCTCTTGATGCCTGGCTGATCACATTCCATGCTTGTAAAGGACGAATGGACAATTGGTGAAAAGAGGCTTGCATTATCCGGCATTGCAAAGTCATCAAGCTTCTAGTTAGAAGAGACATGCCATCCACCATTTTGTTACCTTCAGTAAAGTAGTCGATTCCTGGCAATTCTTCGTCTAGTGTTCCAATCCTACCTTCTGCAACAGCCCCCACAGCAAACACAAGCATAGCAAAGCCGCTCGAAGGATCAGATGGATCGAAATTACAAGAGTACGCTTGATTAATATGATCTGAACATTCTTGGAGATCGCAAATCGGTATCCATCGTAGAAAGTTGTCTATAAAGCTTTGCTGTAGGTAACGGGTTGTCTTTCTGGAAAGATCTAACACATGTAATTGTGTAGCCTGCATCTGTAAATGAAGCTGCTCACTCGCTGAGATCTCGTCATCATAGAACTCTTCTGTATCATCCCAACTTTCCGAATTGATAAAGGTTGGACATGCAAAGGCTAATAAATTTGGCCGGGCTACATCAGCTTCTCCTCTAGTTTGACGAAAAGAGAATTCAGGAGCTGGCCGAGACGAAGATCTGAGCGATGACTGGTGGATATAAGTAGCAGATGGTATGCTTTCAGAATATACGGCTGGTGAAGTTTTATCTCCTAGGGTGAATGATGCTTGGCTACCGTGTGGCGTATGCTCACGAGGAGGATGAGATGTAGTGAAGTCATCATCTGTCGATGCATAATGTCCCGCCTTCTTTTCCAAATTGGCCAGTCTGGCTTCAAAACGTTCAAACCCATCTAACGCCGGCGGAGATGCAGGCCGCGCACTAATGAAGAAAGTAATATCTCAGTTTTTGAGTGAAGTTTCGCTACTACTGATCTTACCGGTCCCAATCTGCTGGAAGTCGATATTGGCATTCCGAACCAATGTCTAAACAGAAGCCGCATGACGGTTTTCCGGCATCGCATCGGGTCTTTCTTAATCGGCACACTTCACACTACACACAATTAGAAAATCACGAGTTTCGGGCATATTTCATACAGCAACAGCAGTCCTTCTTCGTGGATATCTTTTGGCTGAAACATTTTTGAGCGTATCAGCAGTTGTCTCATGAGATGCGACGTCTTGTAGCTTGCGCTTGCCCGTCATAGCACAAAATTATTACGATAGCTGTTTTAAGATACATAGATTGCTGGAAAACATCTCTGGTGATGGGTAAGAACAGAGTTTGGCTATAGGCTAGTTGTCGGTGTGGATAAAGATTTCCTGGGTCGGGATATGCGCTTCTCACCCCACATTCTGACCATTACATAAATCATTGATTTTGTCTTTCCCATGATACTTTGTAAGATAATGCCTGGCAGCGAATTCCTAACAGCAGCTGTGATGGTCCTTGGCACTGCACTTAATCTATTTGCGACAGACGAACAATACACCATGTGCGGAGAAACAAACGTTTCAAAGTTAATGTAAGCGTGACCCGGCCTAAATGGTCGGTTCAACTCTACCAAATCACGATTTTTAACCTGGTGAACTGGAGTGTGGAGTTGCAGCATCGCGGGATGGTTTTGGACTCCTGCTCTTTAAGATATCCATTCTATAAGACCATGTTGAAGTTTTCAGTGAGAACGAACCAATAAACATCGACCTTTGGAAGTACGGCCTGATAACAGTGCCAATATATGGGAGATCTTCGCCAGACTGTCAGTCACCATGCAGAATTCTTACGTTACCGGCTACAATATCAAATTCATGCGCTCCCAAAGACGGGAGAGAATAATCTGGTGATTTGATCAGAGCAGACTTGATTAACAGGTCACACGATCGAGGTGGGAATGTTGGGCTCTTGGTTGGGATAACATATGAAGTATTATTGGAAGCTAGACCAGTCGAAAGGCAACCATAAGCAGCATGACAACGGGTGCGGCGTACAATAGTGGTTGTAGTTGTGGTTCTAGGGTGGAATGTAGACCCAATTCGGAGCAGCACTGGTTTAGCTGGTTTAGCGGTCGAGTCTGGCTCGTCTGGTCAAAGGGTTGGAAGTGGTGGGGAATTGAAAGAATGCGTGCAAATCTTAGCATGAAGCATAAGGTGATGGATGGATGGCAGGATGGGTTGTTTGTTGATCCATGATATTTGCTTCACTAATTGTCCCGTCACATCCCACCAACCCCAAGGTTGCACACGGTCATCCATACAGTGAAATAACAATGATCGAGGTGATCGAAATGATCGAAATGAAAAGCTGGTTCGACTTCTTCCCTGCCTATTGCTTATCGCACCCACTAAGGTTAGACGTGTTGGTGGCACGGTTGGTCTACGATGGCTTGCATTGCATCTCTGACAGTGATAAGCCCATCAGTATACACCAATCGCACGTGGGCCACACGATTCGTCATGAACGACAGTTCTGGTATAAGAAGTCTTCCTGGATCCCTCCTTTCCACCGACCATTTGATGTTGATGTCGTCTAAGCTTTTGAAAAAAAGTTGTTCCGGTCGCCAATAAACCCCCTTTGAGCCGCCTCCACCACGTTTAACAGACAAGCATGGCTAAACACCATCTCCATCTTCCTATCAAAGAGCTGGATTTGCGGATAGGTCACACCAACCTTACTACTGTGGGAACCATCGTGGATCGAACCATGAATGCAGTTCCTGGCTTTAAAACCAGTGCTGGTCAGTTCGATTCTTTTGGTATTTTCTTTTATGGAATTTTCTTTGCTTCTCTCTTCCCTTGCCTATTCCTTCTCCAGCAGAGCCTTTTTAGATCCAGTCACAGAGGACTACATACAATCTGTGGCAGACGTACTTTAAGGAAGAATCCAAAGTTTTTGGGCCTGCGAATCTTTTTTAAGCTCCCATTTTCGTAATTATATCATTGCATCTCTAGCATTGTACTTGGTGCATTACATTTGTTTGAATAAGTTCTCTTACCCTGGTCAGACATTTATTTTTCTGAATTGAAGGTAATCTTTCATAATCCGAGAGTATCCGCGCCATCAAGGAGACTTTGCAAGCTCGCTCCATGCCGCTAACATTTGTTATTAGCTTTCTTTATATTTCTACGAGCAAATCTAGTTCTTCCACCCTCCAACCTGAACTCTACAACCTCAACACCACTTCTCGATCCATTGTCCTCACAAACTTTACCACTGTTTCCGTCTTCACTCGCACTAATGACGTCCCTTGCTGACGAAGAGGATTCAATCACTCCAAATCCTCTCGATTCAGTACCTCCTCTTACAACCGGCGTGTTGACAGACGAAACCGAGAAAGTACCAGCATTAAAGCTCATAGCGGACTCTATCGCGCAACAGCGACAACTCGCCTCCCGTGCGATCCTGTTCCATCCTATCACCATAGCCGCATACATTGGTCTCTTAGCAGTCACTACACAACTACTATACAAAACCCGCGCCGACTTAGGTGTACTTTTTACAACAGTTGCAGGGGTTACGATGGCATGCCTCGTAGGGGTACGGTCGGCCACTGCAGGATACATCACATTGGCAGAAGATATGAGTTGGAAATATTTGCAGAATGAAGATGGAAGCGAGGATATCATAATTGGGTCTAGGTATGGGGAAGATGTCATTGGGGCATTAATATTAAGACTGGAGAGAGGATGTCAATCACCCTCCAAAAGGAAGGCGAAAAATAAAAGCGGAGGGAAAGGAGTGGTACGGGCATGGACAACCAAAATGAGATACAGAGGAACTGGCATTGGAACAGATCTACTCCAGGAAGCCGTCCGAGTAACCAGAGAGAAACTGGGAAACTCTGCAGAGATTGGGTTTGCTGCTGAGCATGCAAATAGTAAAATGGTCCTCCCAGAAATATTTAATAGTGGATTCCGACAGAGAGAGAGGAAGGCTGCTAAAGCGTTAGAAACTATAGTGGAGGGAGACTTTGGGGGTAAAAGGAAGAGATAGAGTGCTTAGTGAAATGTTGAACGCAATGATGCATAGACGCTTGTGTTTATAAACTCATGACTTTGTGTTCTCTAGATACGAACGGAGCCAAACTAATACATAACCTATCAAGAGTAAATGACATTTTCAGTATTGTCCAAAAAGTAGTGTTATACTCCTTTAACTGAACTGTAAAGGCCCCTGAAGAGCTCGCTTGTTTCTAAGTTACTTATTATAGCTAGGACAGATAAGATAATCTCTCGACGGGGTCGATCACGTGAACGGCCCACTTCGCTTATGAAGAGCAAAATTCCAATTCCTTTTTTCCAATTTCTCTTCTTCACTATCCACAACACTTCCAGCGACACTCAATTGCTATGCTTCTCCATTGCTATCACACTAATGTTATTCTCTCAATAGCATATCAGCTCGATGCGGCTGTTGCACCATGGTCCCTCATCAGCCGGTTCAAGTGAACCAGACATCGGCATGATCTCCGAGCGTGACCGGTTCGGCTCGGTTTATCGGTTGACACGCTGCTTTATCCCCACAAGTTTGCCCATCCTCCCCACGGTTGGAGGTCGAGCAGCTCCATCAAGCAGCAGCCATCCTTCAAGATTCCTTATTTCTATTAACTTTAGCACATGATGAGGTTGAATACTAGAATATCAATGCCTTTGGCGCGGTCACTATTCAAAGCAACTCAACGTAGAAGCTTCTCAGCATCTACTACTTCACAGGCACAATATGGATTCATTGGACTTGGTCAAATGGGTAAGATCTATGCCACATATACAATTGGTTAATTTGCTAATTACCACTTAGGATACAATATGGCGAAGAACCTACAATCGAAACTATCTTCTTCCGACACTCTCTGTGTATACGATATTAACACCGCATCTGCAGAGAGATTCGTCACAGAAGCCAAAGCATTATCTGGTGGAGCGTCCGTCAAGGTTGCGACCAACGTCCGAGAAGCTGCTGAAAACTCTGTACGTATAAATCACTCACTTTCTGCATTTGCGTTTATATGATGAGTTTGTTCCAACGAATGATCTAAGTTGGGGTCACCCGTCTTGGGTGATCTTCTCATGATTTTATAATATATCAACAAAGCCAATCCTCTGATTCCTTTCGCCATACATTATTATCCAAATTGAAATTAGCATATTCATCCGCTAATGAATACTTTAGGAAACAATTATCTCGTGTTTGCCTGAACCTTCACATGTTAAAGCAGTCTTCGGTCAGATTCTCGCTCCTCCTCCCCTCGATTCCGCGGTAGTCTCTGATGCCGACCGTCTCTTTATCGATTGCTCAACCATTGATCCGGCATCTTCGAAGGCGGTAGCAAACCATGTCCATACTCTCCAACAAGGCAAATTCGTGGATGCTCCTATGTCCGGTGGTGTTGTTGGAGCGACAGCAGGTACCCTCACATTTATGCTCGGAGCACCCGAAGCCCTCGTGTCGCGAGTGGAGTCTATTCTAATGAAGATGGGCAAGAAGGTCTTGCACTGCGGACCTCAAGGTGCTGGTTTATCAGGAAAGCTAGCGAACAATTACCTTTTAGCCATTAACAACATTGCTACGGCCGAAGCAATGAACCTAGGTATAAAGTGGGGGCTTGATGCGAAGGTTCTTAGCAATTTGATCAATGTCAGCACAGGCAAGTGCTGGCCCAGCGAAGTCAACAATCCTGTAAAGGGCGTTGTGCAAGGTTCGCCTGCATCGAGAGATTATAGCGGTGGCTTTGGTATATCATTGATGAAGAAAGATCTGAACCTTGCAATCCAGGCAGCGAGTGAAGCTGGTGCTCGTCTAGAGCTTGGTGATAGAGCAAAGGAGGTCTATGATGCTGCTGAGGCACAAGAGGATTGTAAGGGCAAGGATTTTTCTGTTGTTTATAGATACCTTGGTGGCGAAGAGGCTGCTAAATAGATTACTCTTTTTCAATTTATAGAAAAGCGGCATATCACAAAATACAAAGGGCATATTACATTTGATTTGGATTCTTGTCATTTAACCTAAACGCCATTATTTATGCCTCTGTTGCTCTAACGCCATTCGTAAATCTAAACATGAGACTAGTGCAACCTCTTCAATTCCTCGACCATATTTCGTACATCCTCCACACTCGGTCCCAAGCCCATGCAAATTTCCTCTTGCACATCCTCACCTACGTCTAAGAAGCGCTCGATAAGCTCACCATCAACGAACCGGAACGGCTCGGGATCCTCCTACAATATGTTAATAACCTGGAAATAGGCAAGGTCATATTAAGACTTACTAAGGCATCGTTCTGGATCTGAAAACTGCGGTAACGATTGAACTCCATATCACCTAAGGTGGCAACAATACTACTCATCCTGGTTTGTAGTCGCATGAGCAGGTCTTGTGAGCTGGTGCCGATAGTGGAGAAGAGATAGATGGAACCTTCCGTCTGCATGATTGTAAGTACATTTTAATAAGGGGTGATGCAGATGGGAAGGGGGGACATACGGTAGCGATGAAGGCCCGCGGAGTGACGATAGCTGTTGATGAAGGCTTTATATTAAGACGGACTATTCGATTCGTGACTTCGCCAAGATTCATCATGCTGGTTGCTTCAAGGCGTTTGCGGTCTTCAAGGGTGACGCCTAGAGGGTTACGGCGAAGGACCTAGCACTGCGTTAGATCCCGATCAAATATTTGTCAAGGGTGACGTACAACTAAGTTCCCATGATGGTCACTCTCGAGATATGAGTCGCCTTCTATATGTACTACAGCTGTGGACCACAAAGCTTGCATATGTCGCGCCACTTCTTCCAAAGTATCGGGTAGACCATCTTTGCCAGGGATGAACTCTACCAGTGATAATGACCTGAAAGGTGTTAGGATGGTAGTTGAAGAAGAAGAGTATACATACTTCATCATATCTCCAACAGCAATAATTCTACCATTGATGTCCATAGAGATAGGGTTCGTTGATGTTCTGTAAGTTGCTAGCTTTGAAAAATGTGCTGAGTTTTCCGTAGTTTCTTCATATCTGTATACTACAACGGTCTTGACAAGTGCTGCCACTATCTTGCCATCCATGAACGCTAAACACCTGCAAGCACCTTTCAGTTCGTGGCTCATTATCTCGTATGGACTTCTTGTGCTGTCCACGCCAAAGACTATTATCCGCCCTTTGCGTCGATCATTTGATCGATTATCATCATCTTCCAGATAACTTGTACCAACGAGGAACCTTTCGACTGTCTCGTCTCCATATGCGGTCTGTAACTCAGCACGCATCACACATTCGATAAGCTCACCACGCGAGCTGTCAAAGACAAACGGTTTACCTATCTCCCCGAACATAACTTCCTCCACTAGTCTAAAGCTACTCTCAACAATCTCCTGGCCGTCTTCTAGCTCTAGTTTCATGCACCCGATACCGAAGGCTCTCTCATTCGCAGAATAAGCTATCCGTCTTACAGTTTCACCCAAAGGTAAAGTGGTAACGTGTGTTCTCCTTTCTGTATCTATCTGGGAGATCTTAAGTCCATTATCCGCTGTCGCTACAATGATGGAGTTAGGATATGCCTCGCTATCAAACGAACATATCTGTACAGCATTTTCTGCTGTGACAGCTGAGTATACTATTCTCCCTTCGGAGCCATATATAAGACTAGGGTGCTCGCATGTCGCAAACACATTATAGAGTCCATCTTTGCGTGGAAGGACTTGGAAACTAGCTTGTTGGGTTCCCAGAACTATACTTTTCTTGCCAGATAGTGCCACAGTCGCTTTGTCGACATTGAAAGTCAATACGATTCCATCTTCCATGGCAACGAACAGAGTAGGTCCAGAACTTGCTTCAGGTAGGACCTGAGCAAGGGCTATGTTACGCGGTATCGAAGCGTTATCCATTCGTCGAAGGTCTTCTTTATGAATGGTATGGAGATTGGTGAGATTGAAGATTGAGATGGACCCAGATTTCCAGAATCCAACAACTCCAACATTGGGCATATGTCCAGGAACATATATACATGCGACTTGGTCATCCGAAAGGTCTTGTCTTGCAACTACTTTCAGGTTATCTCTAAGATCGAGTGAAGCAAGAACAACCCCATTTGCAGAAATCAAGAGATGATTATCATTTGCTGAGGCGGCTGTGACCAGAGGAAATTCAGCAGGCGTAGTCCAACGAGAAACAGGACCACGAGGACCTAGAAGCAGTGCCCCTTTAGTTGTGACTTGTAGAATCAAGTCGTTAGGAAGGTTGACCGCTAATAGAGTATGTGCATCCATCTGGAAGCCTCTAAAGCTCTCAACCTCCTCAATTCCTCCATCTGAATCGAAATGGAATACACGTGTTTCGATAGATAGTGACACGATAAGAATATCGACATTTTTGCCGTTCGATCTTAACGCGAATAATCCTTGAACGTCTTCCATATCGGGCAGGATGCCAATGTCTTCCAAGCCTACACCACTCCGCACACTTCTCAGACTTCCTTCAGACCATCCCCCACTACCTGTGACTATTCGAGCTTCTCCGGAAGAATATTCGCTACTATGTACCTCACCATCTCGACCTCCAAGATCCATGACAGTGAAGTCCAGAATAGGCGCAACATTCGCCATTGTTTGTAATATTTGAACTGTTGGCTCCTCAGATTCAATACCTAGTCGTACAACCTGAGAGTCTCCTTCATGAGACGCAATAAAAAGAATTCCATCTCCCATATACTTCATCGCTGTTGCTTTGGTTGTCTTTCCTACCAGCCGAACGTCTAATCCCATCACGACCGCGCCGTCAACTCCGATCGTTAGGAGGTATAGGCGAGCATATCTGTCAGCTAGCAAGTAATGCAGATCGTCATATTTCTCCCAGGCGACCCATATATTAGCCTCCTCCAAGGTACATTCAACTGTGGCTTTGCTCTCATCGTCTAGGTATGTCATGGTAGTTTCGCCAACCACTATTACGCCCCCGAGCTGGGCTTTAGCCGCTGTAGCATTCCTGACTATGTATCTCTTATTTTCAATATCCCCTTTCGAAACCGGGATGAGGTGCGAGGCTCCAACATCTAGGCCTGAAAGTTCATTTTCTCGGTCTCTAATGGGATCAAATGCTGAAACGCCGCCCTTCTCATCCACCACCCTATATGTAACCAAACGAAGATCTGGATGTATTTTACCAGCATCGTACAAGATCGCAAGTTTTGGCCTCTTGTTCTCCGTGTACAGAAATGTGCTCGCCTTTACCCTCAATTCTGTAATCCGTACTTGCTCCGGGGGCGTCAAATAATCTTCACTGCCTTTCCGAGGCTTGATAACCTTGACGATATTCAATATACCCTGAAAAAGCTCCATAACCATGATCTTCCCCGTGGGATCTATTAGACACCCATCCCGACTCTGCGAGTTCTGTATATGTCTTTCCGCCACATCCACAAATGATTGAACAGTATCCAGCTGTCGCGTATCAGGATTCCAGACTACAGTGAAGTATTGGAACCTGACAGTACCGATAAATAGATGGTCGGTTTTGGCGCCAAACGGACGGATCTTTTCGAGCATTGAGACGCGACCATAAATAGCTTTTGATGTCACCATCACCATTCCATCCGCAGAGAGTGTCCATATTTCCACTCTATTCGCTTTTCTAGATAGTCTTAGCAGAGTTCTTGAAGACAGTTGCGATTCATAACCTTACGCAACCACAAGGCACTCCTCCTCCTCATCTAGAAGATTTATTTTGAGGGCATGGCGTATGCTGCTTGGCCTGTGTATTGGGGCTAGATATGCCATTGTTTTCAACAATATAGAATGTTGGTCTCTCAAGCCTGAAGCTTTTCAAAATCTCAAGATCATGACGATAGGATAGTTCGCGTTTAAGCTTATCGCCATTCCTCGGATTTAATGAGGGGTAGCTTAAGCGAGCCCCTTTTTAGGTAAGACTTTTGTTCACAACACTAGCAATACTTAGAAAAAGAGCTCATCATCATATGGTAGCCTATAGGTACTCCTTTGTTACTAATAATTTTTTGTCTCGGTCTCAGGAGTTTCTTTTAAAAGTCGTGGTCATACTGCTTTCAGATTCATCGTGTACTAAATGCTTTTGATTTGCTAATTTTGCAGATAACTAAACTCTTAGGAACGCCTGTAAATTGAACACCCATTGTAGATGTTGCAGAATTGTGCGGGGTATCATTTCCCATCCTAGACATGCATTAAGGAAATCAATGCTAAACCTCACGCATTGTATAGATCATCATGAGTAGCTACGCCAGGTCCACCACTCTTAACCTCTACTTCAACTTCTTCTTCATAATCCGACGATTCCTCAGTCGAACTACCATGTTCTCCACTAGCGACCTCTCCGCCTTTGCCCTTGACCTTCCGCTTCGACCTGGACTTCATGACAACCTTAGATCTGGATAGTTTGGCGGCATCTCGAGGAGCACTAATGATATCCAAATATTCATCTGGTGACCAGGCACTACTTAAGCTCACCATTTGTTTTTTCAACTCCTCATGGTCATATTTTCCTTCACCAACAAGCAAATTCTTCTGATAGGCCTCCCAAGCCTCATGTGAATTCTCATCGATCCATTTATGTCGTCTCCAAGATTCGGCTTGGGTTGAAGCTATTCGTTCAGCCATCGAATCGGTTGTCTCTTCTTCACCATCCACTGGGTTTTTGATAATCATTTGAACAGCACGCGCTTCTGGAATGCGAGCCTGGGGAGGCGCTTTGCCTATCCGGTCTTGTTCGGCAAAGGCGTCGATGTGATGAAACTGAGGTCGGAGTTGCGTGATATGGTCCACTGGCGTAAGGTGAAGTTGATCTGAAATTATTAGCTCACCTCGTGGAGATTTCAATAACGAGCCTTACTGTCAACGAAAGTGCCCAGCATATATTGTGGTGACCAGCTCTCAATCTTATCGATTTGACCTCCCAAAGTCTGAGTTTTCAGGACATTTCCTGCTTGTGTCGCTCGTTCGAACTCAAAATCCTGGATGCGTCCTGGTGGCTCGGCCTCTTGTTGGTCTCCTGCTCGGCCTCTCCCTCTACCAGCTCCAACTCTGGGCCCAGTAGCACCAATTCCAAAGCCAGCAGCCATTCCATAGCCTAGGCCTTTGACTTGTTCACTAGCTTTCATCGCGGTACCCCATTTGACACCCTTGTCACGATCGTAGTTACGGGAAATATCGATAGGAACATCGAGTTCTACCATTCCGGAGTTTGGCTTGATGCGAAGCTCCAAAGGAGCACAGTGATTCTCTGCAGTGTATGGCTGGTTCTCAGCACGATTAGGGAATTGGAGGACCATAACTTCGTGTCCATCAGCCAGCCGTGGTTTTATAAATACATCGTATTCGGCAACAATTGGATCGTCTTCGGAGTCGTCATTCTCATTGTTTTCTTCCTGCTCTTCCTCTACCTTTATGTCCCGTCCGTTGGTGGCCCAGTTGCCTTCCACGTCAGTAGCATTCTTGACATCTTTTGTTTCTATGTCCATTCTCAAGTTGTGTGTTGAGTATGTCACAATCGCTTTGATGCATCTAATTAGCTTAGGACTCTTCCAACGTTTTTTAGTGGAGGGGGGTTATCAACTACGGCTTATGCGGCCGCATTAGCCGCAAATTGTGCAAGTTGTGAATTACAGGGGTTAAGGTACAGCCTCTGGTTTGCATAAATGTTGACTAGTGTCCCCGCTGAATCCGCCACAGCTTATGACGCTTTTACAGGCAACGATCATACTCTTCGTGAACTCAACTACCAAACATTCACAACTACTCTGCGACTTCTGAAATCATCAAAAACAAAACTTTACAGACAGCGCACTAACTGAGCTCTCGAATATGTGTTCATCAGATCTTTTTCTTGGGCTAATCGCCATCTTATTCCCACCCATTGCAGGTATGTTCCGCCACCAAAATCCAACATCGCAGCTGTCATATTCGTCGTATCTTTCTCAATACAACTTGCGTGCTACAGCATGGAAATACTATCCCAAATGGACCAATTTCTAAATTTTAAATAGTCTGGGTCAAATCTGGTGTCTGCTCGGCCGATTCGCTCATCAACATATGTCTCTGTATGCTTGGCTTCCTTCCTGGTCTCTTGCACGCATGGTACATTATAGCCAAATATCCCGAACAAGATTACGAAGGCATCCCGCAAGACGCTGAGTCCCACCGAGTTACATACGTAATTGTGCAAGGTCCAAACGGTGAACAACGAAGAGTTCCCAAGACTCAAACTCAACCTTCAGGATATGGAGCTACAGCACCACTCGCTCCTCCGGTTCATCAGTCACAGAATGGAACTTGGAATGATGGAGCGGGTAGTAGTGGAGGAAACGCTGGGCCAAGTACTGGACCCAGTAACCAGGCTGCTGTTCCACCATCCTACGCGGAGGCCGTGAAGGGGGACCATAAGGTGCAGACCAGAGACTAAACTACAAGCTTTCATGAGACTATTGTGAGAAAGTGGTGTTGGCGTGCTTATGAGGGGATGATGGAGGTTTTTCAATTTTTCGACAATGGTACTAAATGGACCAGGGTGAACTCTGGAATTGGTAGGCGTTAGCATCTTTCTTGCGGTCACATATTAAATTTCAATGAACACAGGTTATTACAAAGGTGCATTCAGCATGAAATATGACCGCTAAACCCTAGATTAATGGACTAACCTGTGTATCAAGTCATCTAATATTTTGAGACGGTCCCAGCATTACCAACCTTTAAGTGTAACTGAGTATCCGAAAAGTTAGCAGAGTTATTATCGTTTGTTCCAATAAACGACTCTGTCTAGCATGTTGATACATTTATTACAACAAGTAAACTTTAAGCTCCTTTTCTAGCTACCGCGATAGCAGCAACAAGGATTAGACTTCACATCGTTACATTCATCTAGTACTTTATAGCTTTTATTTAAATGATTAGTCTACCCCATCAAAGACATAGTAGCCTCCGGCCAACTTCCCCAGATCATGGGCCTATCTGTAACCTTGCTATTCATCGGCGCTAAAATTGAAACCTTCTCCCTCGCGATATCCACATCTGCTACATATACGAACCCCATCACCGGTGCGTCCCTTATTGTGTCCTGGGAATCGTGTGTTCCAGCATACACTATTGCAAAAATACAGTGTGCCATTTCTTGGGAGGGTGTTACTTTTGAGTAAAGATCTCCTAGGTAAGATAATTCTTCCTCGCCTATGCCGGGTAGAAAACTTGCGTTTGTGGTTCCAGCTGGTTGATTGTCAACGTGATTCAGGAGCAAGAATGAAAATAGATTGGGGTTATTACCTTCGCGAATTTTGTAGATTGACAGCTCGTTGAAGTTTACTTGTTGGGTTTGCGGGCTGAGAGTTCTTTTAGCGTCACCGAAGAAGTACTCCTTAATGACTGCTTCTCTTGTCTGTTTCTGGAATCTATAATCAAAGTTAGTGCCATTTTCAGATACTGAAGAGTATATGTTAAGAGTCACGCACTCTTCGTCCCTGTCTACGCATCCACCTGATTTATCAAGCTTCAATATCGTGAGCTCTTCGCCACGAGCAGTTCGGTAGCCTTGGAAACGACGAGACATATCGATGTTCAGTCGTTCAGAGCCGAGCACAAAAAGTGTATTTACTATTGTATTGAATTAGATGATATTCAGGAAAATGCTTTCCTGTACGTACCCTGGAACTCCTTCACAACATGAGATATCAAGTCAAAGTTATCTTTTCCGCCCTGGGCAATTGAACCAGGAGAATCAATAATCATGCCAGTGCTTTTAACTTCCGGGTCATCAACCAATCTACTCGTAGCTGTTATAGCTAGCCTTGTCAAGGTAGGCTTATAAAGTCTCGTGTTATCCTCCGGGTTCGCCATGCCATAGTAATAGCATAAGGGTAACTTCACAGGCACAGGACTAGGTCCGCTCGAGGGACTGCTTCCCCATCCTTCTTCAACGTCTAGTATAGAAGCAAAAGGTGTAGCCGTCACGCTCCCGGGTATCGATAATATGCCTTCTCTTGAATCTGTATTTATTACCATGGGTTGCCGTCCCATTCGCACCGCATATGCAGTCAATATTTTTACCAGAGTCGTCTTTCCAGAATTGCTAGGTCCTACAACTAGCACTCTAGGACCTTCACCTCTCTTCTCTTTTGCCTCGTCTCTCAGTTTTTCCAGTGCAAAATGGGTATTTACGTATGAGACCATAGGTGTCTCTTCAGCTGTATATTCGACGCATGATCCTTTGACCTCCAGCTTACATCCATGCCAGGAGAATATCGCAGCTTTCGTCCCGCGGAATGTGTATGGGTGATTAATAGCTAACTCTGTTCCAAAAAGCTCAGCAGTCCCAGACAGTACCTACATATGTTAGTGTTGTTCTTAAAAACATTGTACATGTCTACCTTTAAGTCGATACTTTCACCAATAGCTACCTCAAAGCGCCATTCCGAGTTGGGATTCAAATCGTGAACTGTGACAGCTGTAGAAAAGGTAGTAGCTTGAAGACGGGCAGGTTGCGCAGCTAAACCTAAGCCAGGTATTGACATTGTTTCCAAAGATGTGCCAGAGGAAACAGAGGATTGGTGGAAAAGTGTTGTATTGAGGACGAGTTTGGGAATTGATTTAGAACTTCTTCGCCTGGTCTATACCATCATGGCGCATTTCTGTCAGCCTTGCGGATGTGGATCATCATAACCACAGCCTTGTTCACGGAAGACAACAACAATTATCATCACTTGCTGTTTGCAGATTTACATTGTGCTTATAATTTATAAAGGCGAGAAATCGTTCCTGCTTCTCCTTTCTCCCCGCATGCAGGCTTTTCACGTCAGGTTTAGGTACAATGCCTAGCTTCTGTATTCTCTCTCTCTCTCTCCATACCACATGCATTGCAATCATGGAACTCGCGCCAATTGGTCTTGATTGCTTCACAGCAAAAAGTTTGATGGTATTAACTACTTCTCTATGCTGAATGATGCCAGCTCTTGACTTTCTCGATTCAAACTAGATCTCCTTGTGTGCTATTATGTTGTAGTAGCTTCTTCTTAACCACTGTCCCCAACAACACAAAATCAATAGAACCGTCTCGGCCAAATATTCATGGCAGTCTTCACACCGCTCTTCAATTGTAATCCAGCATGCATAACCCTTTCGTCGCCTGTTCCATTAGCATGCAAATTCAGCCAAAATAACGCACTCCCACTCCTGGGTTTAAAAGCCACTCCTCCATCCTCATGTTCCCTCCACTTACCCTCTCCAATCTCCTCTACCCGATTTCTCTCTATATAAGGGAACCAAGTTTCGCCTCCCTCACAGCCATCTTCTAGGAACACAAAGAAGCTAGCTATGCGATTGAAGTAACGACCACGTGCTCCTCGTACTGGCTGAGGTGTATCGTACCAATCATGGTGAATGTTGAACTTTTGGCCAGTTTGGTAGTGGACTAACTGAGGAGTACCGAAGTCATCGGTTGGTGAGAGGAGGGTTCCGAGAAAGGAACGCGCGCGTGTGAGGACGCATTGAACGACCGGGGATGTTGGAGGAAGCCCGGCGGACTTCGAAGTACGTTCAGTGGAGGGACGTTTGTGGCCGTCAAGATAGACCTCTGAAATGGCTAAACTTGGAGCTCTAGGGTTTGTTAGAGGACTCTTCAGGCGACCATGTGTACTTATACGAGAATAATAGAAATAAGTACCCAATTTCTATTAGACCAGAGTTTTCTGTGGGTGTTGTGAAGTTATTGATGTAAATGACAAGAGGGTCTGTCGATACGATCTCAGTGGTGTAGTGGTTTGGATTGCAGACGAATGGTGCTGGAGATAGTATTTCAGTTGCCCATAATTTGTTCTTGGAAGTAATTCCTGAGAAGTAGGTCGCGATGAGAAGGCCAATGATTCCAGAACCGAGAACGCTGCCTCGGACCAACGAGAAAGACTACTCAGAAAATTTCATTGTTCAGTTTTCTTATTTCAGAGATGTAACGAGACTTACTCACCATTAGGAGCAACGTAGATAGCAAGTAAGCCGCAATGTGGCTGGGGAAGATGCTTCGTTATTTCATCACTATTGTGCGCAGCTAGGTACAGTTAAGGGGGAACATCATTTTCAGACACGAACGGGAGGTGTGTCTTAATTGTAGCTGGACCTTAAGAGGCGTGATTATCCTTCCTGCCAGTCACCAATATCGAAGATATTTTGCTAAATATACCAGTTGCCGGAGAAAGGCATAGCGTACCACGAAATATAAAAGTCGTCGCCAACCATTTGCAGGAGCAGGGTTGGAAAATCTGGTTATTCGGAGGCATGTCTCCGGTTGGGGAGGGGAAACCGTACCAAAAGATAAGCATCAACCTAATGTGGTGAAGCTAGCTTGTGTTACATTTCGAACCTGGGCACGTGAAGACCACGTTATAAGAGCTCAGTGTATGCCGCGAGGTAGCAATAAACAAGCCCGACTTGAGTACCCCATGTTCCAAAGAAACAAACTGCCTCATTACTTACTCAATTAGATAATGCAAACCACATTTTTGATCTAAACCACCAATTATTGTAATACATAAGGGACTTGGTATGCATGTCAAGCCAGCCAAGGCACAGGATAAAGGCTTAAATGAACGTTCATTATACTTTAGTAGAATACTACAGGATCGTCAACTGTTTAATCCTGCCACAAGACAAAAGAGAGGAGAGCAATGATATTGTAGAAGGATGAGTAGATCACCGAGGAAATTTGATCTTGAGTATCACTCACAGATTATAGCATATAACTGGACTTGAGTTCTCTCGATTTCCCGTATGGACTATAATAACGTTCATTATGCATATACCGCGAAGTTTTTATATGTAACCGCGTGTGTAGACCCCACCCAATGCCATGAAATTCAAATGCCATATTTTAGGTCGGTTTAATGTTCTCCGATCTAACTTCCTACTCTGCTGTCTTTGTCACATTAGGAGATGTATCTTGCATCGTGACACCATTGCTTCCCTTGAGAAAATGTTTTTCGTTAGATTCTAGTTCTCTATCGAAATCAGCAGCTTCCGCAGCCTCTTCCGCATCTGGATTGTCCTCGGTCGGGGGATCGCGGGGATTTACCACAGGCTCCTTCCAAAACTCGACCACTTTCTCGTTAGGCAAGCATGTGTAAAAAGAACAAAAAACGCCAGAGATTTGGTCGAAGAACCTGATACCGATGTTGAGCTCGCGGACAACAACTTCAAGCTTCAGACCGGGAAATATATGCTCAAGGATTTCGTCTTCAAGCCAGAAAATTTCGACACTAGCAGACTCAGCAAGTTCCGCTTTCTTCGGCTTGTGGATGGAGTTGATACCAGAGGCACCACGGTTTTCGAGAAGCCAGTCGCAGGCAAGATCGATATCACCACGATTTTCCACCAGAGCTTGACGTGCTTGTGCAGGACTCCAGCCAAGCGTTTCTACCAACATTGCCATCTTTTCGACAGTGATGGGCTCCGAGTCATCGTCTTCGTCATCAGACACATCTTCGTTGTAGGTACCAGATCTCTCCCATGGTTTGACAACAAGAAATCCCAAGGCCTTCAACTTAGGTGAGACCTTAACGTATTCCTCACGGGACTGGAGACTTGCACGGCTAATTGAAACAACCTCAAAGTTCTTGCTTTCGGTCTTGATGACTTGGATTTCCTGGCTAATGACTTTCTGGACATCATCTTTCGTTCCATTATATGCAATGCCCTGAAGATAAGATAATTAGCAAGTTGGTCTGACACAAGTGTGCACCCAGTATGTCAAGCTCTATGTTATGCTCTAAAAATACTACTCAAGCCACCTGCTTAGTTGCTGCAGAAGTTCGGGTACTTACTGTCTTGAAAACCTTTTCAGCGGTCACATCCGACATACTTCGAACTTGAGTGAGCTCATCAAAATTGGGATCTGCGGTCGCCCATTCTTGCTTATCAACATGAATCCCGTAAAATTGGCCACCAAATAGAGTAGACGCTGCGATGTTGAAATCTCCTGGTAACATACGTCGAACCTTCAGGATGCATGAGAGTTCTTTTTCTGCCAAGTTGGCAATATCACGAGCAGATAGAATCTCCGCCGTATATTCCGTGCAAACTCCATGTGACAGTAAGTAATTGAGAAAATTATCGATAACCCGACACACTTGCGTGATCTCCTTCTCCGTATCGAACGGGAAGCGACGTGGGGCTGTGTGAGAGATGAAACCTTTCACGACGCCCTCAAAATCGACAACCCATTTTTCTGGCTCGGTTGGATCGAAGTATCTAGCCAGGGTTAGCATTATTTACTTGTCATTTCTTGTATGGTCTGACAACGAAATTAGACTGAACTTGGTGGGTGTAGAGGCGTGAATAATTAACGTACTTTAGACTCTTGTGGCCGGAGCGGATGTGATCTGTTGCCTGGATCGCAGCGATTTCGGTAGCGGTGGCTTCTTCGAGCGTCTTTTGATCCAGACCGCCCGTAAACTGCTTTGTGTTGCTGGACTCGATACCGCCGAGGATAAGGTACTTTGTCAAAATATTTGCTTTGACAGAGTCTAGATTACGTTTATGTCGGTAACGTTGGATGGAAGCTTGGATACGTTCATGTAATGGGCGATCGCTAGAAAAGAGTTAGTCTTTGGCCAAAACAAACATGAGAAGAATGAAATTTTATTTTGCAGGAAAAACAATTGAAGAGGCCATTGGTGCAAATGTACTAATGAGCTCATAGTAGTCCATATAATTGTAGACAGCCAGAAGCCGATTTTCCATCACGGCCTGAACGTACGAGGTAAATTGCTACTTTAGATGCATTTCGAAGATATCAGAGTCTCAGACGGCAGGAACCCAGTGATACTCCAAATCTTGCGGCATTTAATTGCTGTACTTACGGATCATATAGGTCTGCTTCTTCGTCATGCTCGGCAGGAGTGACTGGGGCATCAGCGTAGAACTCTAAAAATTCCAAGGTCAGTATGAAGTTTCAATACGATTCTCATGGTGTTGCGTGGCTTGACACAATGAAATTGGCTTAGTTCGGATTCTGACCTTCAAATCCTGTCGGCGCTGGTTTCTTGTGTTTTCCTTTGCTGCGGTTACTTTTCTTCTTCTTCTTCTTGACTGAAATAGGTAGTTCTTTACTAGAAAGACTGGCAAGAATCGAACCCGTATAAGACTTATCAAGTGGAGCCTCGTCAACCAGAGCATCCTCTGCCCCTTCTTTATCTGAGAGATCAGAAGCAGCTGGTCCAATAGGGGTTGCTGATGGGTGAAACATTAAGGTATCAGCGATTGTAGGAAAAGGCTCTTGGTCGTCGTCTGGAGGTGAGTGAGGAAGAACGTTAGGAGTAGGAGGTGGAACTGTCAAAGTGTTTGGAGTGGTCGGGTTCAAAGACATCAGATATTCTTGCGTGTACCGTGGGTTCACAGGTAGGCTGTTGGTAGATGTGATGGTTTCAGAACGGCGACGAGCATTGCTCAGATCAATCTGACTGATTCGACGCGCTAGCTCCTCGGGTTGAGGGCCATATTCTAGCTTTGCTGGTGCCATTTTGTCCCACCTTGTGCGATCAGTCACAAAGATTTGATTAATTTGTTTGGAAGTAGGAAGAGAGCACGCGTCCACTGCTTGATATAAAGAGGTTGAAGGGGTGCCGGCGAGCCTTGGCACGGATTGTAGTGAATCCGAAGCTAAAGATGAAGGCTAACTCAAGGACAGAAGACAAAGGCGAGTGTATAGAATCTCCATTTATACTTAGGTTTCATTGCCACAAACGCTTTGGCACAACTAGATGGAAAATTGTTTGTGAATCAACTAAAGTTCACAAGACTGAGAAATGAATAATCTTATATTTGGACAGGAGAGGGATTTCTACTCAGTACTATTATCTTGTATCCATTTATTCACTTGGAAAGAGTCACACATTTTCAAACAACTGAGCTTTATATATCTTGAGAGTGGACGTGCTTAGCTTAGCTGGACTTGATTTTGGCTGCAAAATATAGTCAAGACGCCTCAAACACAACAAGTAGAATAGCTAGAGCAGACCTGCAACCAGTGGTTACATATAATAGGCACGTATAAAACAGAAAAATATGGTTATGAATAGAAAGTTGATTCAGGGAGAGTGAGACAGAGTGAAGGTGATGTGCACACCTGACCAATGTACTAGCGGACTAATACTAACAATAATACTGGCAACCGAACTGGGAGCAACAACAACAACAATAATAGACAGTAGGAATTCTCGTACTTTACTTAAATCACTTACATACTTACATCAAACCAGTATCTATGTGAATCACGGCCTCTCGCTAGACGTTTTGCCCGATTTCCAACAAGTATATACAAGGCTTAGGCTACGTGCATGAGAGCCTTTGTTGTCATTGCTGTGAGTGGTCGCTATTCCTTCCTTCCGATGTCTTTCGCACTCACTGCTTGTGCTATTTGCTCTGCTTGCTCAGTGCTGTTACTTGACTGGGTGAGATTGTGGTGCGCAGTGCATACAGCATCTCTCACTCGTGTTCAAAGCGCGGAAGATGTTGGAGATGAAGTTTACTCTTGATGCCCAATGGAACATTCCCACCGTCGCTTTTCACCAATGAAACAACGCGATGTCCCGCGCCTCCCCCTTTGTCTCCACTTACTCAGCCTTACTGCCCGCGAAGCGCAGCACATACAAGCCTTCTCTTTATTTGCGCAATTCATTCGTTAAATTCTAACCGTCTCCCCGCCATGATAGATTCATAGAGTGAGAGAATCGACACCCTAGAACTCCGAGTTTCAAGATGGCAAAATCTCTGCCTACCCACGCAGAGCTGGTCGAGTACAAACACGCTGTCGCAGGACAGTACGTATTTCCTTCCCAACATCCAGACATCCGAAATCTGACACGGTTACAGCGATGGCACGCTGTGCGATGTTGACGGTACACTATTTATAAAGCCTTGCGTTCAAGCCGAGGTCGACTTCTACGAAGCATCCGTAACTTCTCACCAAGACTTTTATGAATTTATGCCCACATACCTCGGAGTTTTGACCTTAGATGGACCACTTCCCAACTCTAGCATTGAGGAGCAATGTGATGCGTTACTCGCAAAACATGCCCACGGGCTTTCGCCTGTTGATGTAAATGCGATTCCGATTGCCAAAAGAACAGTTCCCGAACCTGTGGTGCCTGGTAAAGGTCCAAGAAAGATTGCTACGAACCAAGCGGTGGTGTTGGAGAACGCTGCCTCTGGATTTGTGAAGCCAAATATATTGGACGTTAAGCTCGGTGTTCGCCTATACGCTGACGATGCGAGCCCGGAGAAGAAGGCTCGGTTTGACAAGGTTACTGAGGAGACTACACATAAAGACTTGGGTTTCCGCATCGCTGGTATGAGGGTCTGGCAGGGTGAAGGTGCTGTTGGTGAGGGTATCGATGATGAGGGGTACAAGGTTTACGACAAGAATTTCGGCCGTCTCTCTGTTACGAAGGACAATATGCTGGAGTCAATTGAATCCTTCATCTTCTCGCATTCTGCTGGCATCGATGAAGATCTTGGACGATTGGTTTGCCAAGCGTTCCTGACTGACTGCGAAAGGATACAAGAAGTGATGGAGGCCCAAGAGAGCCGTATGTTTTCAGCAAGTCTACTCTTTGTCTTCGAAGGTGACGGAGCGTCGTTACGAGCAGCCATGGAAGAAGCCAGTGCCTCTGCACCGGTGGTCAATGGTAATGATGACGAAGATGATGAGGAATCTATGGGTCCCAAGATATATGCGGTGCACATCATTGACTTTGCTCATGCTACATGGACTCCAGGACAAGGCGCCGATGAGAATTCTTTGTTTGGAGTTAGAAGTGTTGCTCAGATCCTGAGGAAACTAAGCGAGGGACACAAGTCTCCAGCCTAGTTGCAATGATAGAGTTCTGTGAATGCGCGTCAATATACCCTAAGATTCGGTAAAAGTATAGAAATGCTTGTCATCATTATCTGCCAGATACTATGCTTTGCACATACAATATACCAGATTGGCTTTAATCATGTATTACGTGCCTACCTATCCAGAAAGTGAACCTCTATTTGACTTTGTGATATTTTTGAAGATGGTTAGAATGCCGCGCTTTACGGCTCCAGGTAAATTTTAAGCACGCTTTACGAATAACTGCAGATATTGTTCTATAAACCTTTGATGAGATTTACCACAAAGCTCCTCTATGCCTTCCTTATTTGTCACCTGTCTAATTGCAGAACTCTTAGTAGCGCTTAATATAGTCGAGCCTAAAGTAGAGACACCCACAAATGATTGACAGCTTATGCGATCCAGAATGAGGTCTATGGATAGTATGTCTACAGCAGTGTGGTTCGAATTTGACATGATGCTATAGAACAATTCCTTTCATAGGTTGATGTCATTCTTGATGCTGCTGATTTTTGAGATAGATTCAAATGAAGAGAAGTAAATGGCAAGAAAAGACTGACTAGAGTAGAGCTATTAAGTTGATCCGACAGATTGTGAGTAATCTATACGTTGGTCTAAAACAATAAAGGAAAGGGAACTTGCCAGAAAGGGCACCGAAAGGTTAGATAGTTGTTGAATGTTGAAGCAGTGAGGAATTAGCATAATTAGGTACCAGATCAAAACATATAGGATGGGATTCGACAGACAGATTATTAGATTATGGTAAACTAGTACAACAATCTTTTCTTGTGTCCTAGAGAGGCGCAAATACTGTACACTGTACAAAACTTAGGAAAACAAGCTTCTGCTTTTCAAGCGCTGTGAGTGAGTAAAGACTCTCGTCTTCACTCGCAGACCTTTCTGTCCCATAAACATATTTAAAATAGTCAATGAGGGTTACACGGAAAAAGACACCCCGAAATATGGACTATGCAGAGGCAACCGCATCCACAAAACAATGGTGTGTGATGTGAAGATATTGTGTAGGTGCTCATTAGTTTAACCGAGCCAGCACTATATTATTTGTCAATTACTGAATATCTCACAAGCACTAGCTAGATCTTCGGTTTTCACCGTACTCAGACTTTTGCGCAAGAATTTATGATCAAACCACTTCCACACATCAGACTATGTATCAAGAATTGATTGGAGCATATGTTTATTTATGAGACACATGGCGCACATAGCAGAAATGATTGTGATTTGTTGTCATTCATGTATGGATTTGAAGGTGCTTCTCTTGGATAAGTATGGCTTAATTAACACAATCTTCTCAGGCTTTGGTAACCATTGTTCCATAATCTAACATAGCTAATGCCAGCTAATGAGAGCAAAGAACTTTGTTTCATGAAAAACCTTTTAATTATCTCGACGCTCGGTTTCCAGGATATGATCTCAAGTGCTCTGCTGCAAATGTTCACTCCGACTACCCCTTTCCTAAATACCAGACGCTATTATGCTGTATTTTGAACTCTGATTAAGCAGTAAAAGCAAAGTTCATGCCTCTATTATCTCTAGATATCCATGAAAGATTAGTGAGTCTCGGATAGAATTTGTTGCTATCCATCAAAACTTAGAAGCTGCAGCAGCACAGATTGCAGAATGCTACAATTCCAGGGCTCTTCATCGCGTTCGTGAAACATCTCTCTGAGATGTGAGTACAGAATGTTTACAGCATGGCTGCTGGGATTTACAGACCAAGCAGCGACCAGTATTGACAACAGTGACTCATCTATTATGCTCACCGAGCAGTATGTTTTGGCAACTAATAGCGCTGAAATTATCTTCGGGCGTAGCAAGGATATCACAACAAATAGTCGTGTTCAGTTACGGCCTGTCTTTTTCAGAACGGGTTCCCTACCAAGGAATGCTATTAGCGAGTCCCTTCTGGTTTTTCTCTGGCAAATTCCCATGAATGTCAAAGTATGTAAAACCACTCGATAACACATTGCCAAAGTCAAGCTCAGAACTCAAGACGCAATCCCCTTCACGGTATAGCGATAGAATTTACAGATTCTACAACGCTATTAGCACGAGTCTCCAGGGGCCCATTTCTGCTCCAAAGTCGACGTGCTACTATGTAACATGAAGAAGAGGATCAAAATCTGGTGTTCTTGTTTTCATGGGCATTGAACTGTTAGGTTCCCATTCTTAACCAGCTTTTATGTCCCACAAAAACCAGCAGCATCTGAATAGAATATGGTGTTCGATTTTCGGGATAGATGAAGAGGAAATTGAAAGATGAACATTGTCGGTGCGGTACAACTTATGTTTTAGGCATATGAACAGACTGTTTCGTATAGAAGAGCTGAAATCCTTTGCTTGAGTGTTGAATCCTTCATCAGATCAGGCCAGACAAAAGGCCTACCAGCCCCAGGTCCTGTTGCTCGCTGTGAACACAGGTGGTTTCCATTGAATCCGTTCAGCAACAATCAATCTCTTTGGCTTAGTCTTATATTTCTCCTTGAGCGCCTCGTGCTTGTTAATAAGATGCGTTGGTAAAACTATTTTGTGCTCCCCTTTATGATAAACCTGCATCTTTAAGGCTTGCATTGTACTCTCTACATCCGTTGGCGTCATTGCTAGCAGACTAGCAAGCTGTTCTATTGAGCATCGCTCCTCACGCTCATTATGCTCTAGGAGGATTTCAACGAGATTTTCTGTCCAATATTGGCGATAAGACAGAAGTCCAAGATCTGATAGCGGCTTCTCGGGCGAACCAAGCTTCCCCTCTATTTTTGAGAGCTCGTAAGAAAACTGTATTAGAAGCCGGCCGTATCCTTTTCGTTGAAATTGTGGTAAGGTCAAAATACATGCAACGTTGTAACCGTCTGCGGATTCTTTCTCTTTCGAGAAGTAGCCAACGAGGTGACACCCCTTCTCGTCTCGGGTAGTCATAACGTAGAAAAGAAATGGGTCGACGTCGTAATAAAGTGTCTTGTGATCCAGAAACATTTTCGACAGCAGACACAAGTTCCTACACCATGTCCTCTGACGTTTTCCGTCAATTTCAAAAAATGAGACATAGTCGTCTCGGTATATCTCATTTCCTGGAGGATGAAGAAGAGTACACTTTTGGCGATGGCGACCAAAAGATTTAACATCCCCATAATAGCACAGACAAAATTCGCAGATGTACATGAGGTCCTCTTGAGTGAAAATCTCAGGATATGGTGAAAAATACCAAGGATACAAATCAAACTTTCCAAACTGCACTCTTGATATATTCCGAATTCGCGAAATCTCGGCTTGGTTCTGTGTCATTGAACCTCCAGTCCGTAACTTCTCAATTTCCTCTTCGCGGCTGAACTGCTCCGGTGGTTGTGCCTTTGCTGATATCGCTTGACTCACAGACTCTTCTACATCCACATCCATAGGGTCGTCATCCTCTGCGCCTGGTGTAACATCCAAGTCCAAGGTCAGCGTCAGCTTTTCATTTCCATCTGCAGATGGTGTACTATTCTGAGTAGCAACAAACTCCGTCCATGGGTGTGGTGTCGCACCTCCTTCTGAGGCTATGGACTCTTCTCTCGTCGGTGGTGCCGGTCGTTTTTGTCCTTTCTTTGGAGCAGTAGCAGCCTTCTTTACAGCTGGCGCTGAAGCTTTCTTCCCATCCTTTGGCTTTTCGGGATTTGGCCATTCCACATTCTGACTGAAATCTATTCTCGCAGTAGGTACCCATTCGTCCAAACGTTTGTTAAAGTTATCGAAGTTGCAGTAGAATTGACGACCACTTTTGGTCTCTTTAATTCCCAGAATTTCTGCTCTTCTGGCGCGACCTTCCTACATATTGTTAAAACTATGAAGTAAACTGGTGACTGTGATTTCTTACTTTGACAACCATAGCGATACATCCAACCCTGTGGCAAAGTCAGTGATATACTGTGGTCATTTAGTTGGTACTTACTTTAATGTGTCAACGGTCGCCGGACCCTTCTTTCTAGGCGCCTCTGACTCCTGAGACTTTTCTCCGCCTGCCATGATGAAATTATGAATGGTTCTGATGGAAATAAATATTTGTTGTTGATGAAATACGAAGGAAGGTTGCTGTCTCTTGGAGCCTACAAGGCTGAGGTATGTTATGGGGCTACCCACTCTAAATTTTATTTAACGCCAAGATCGAGGACAGCCTTGCCTTCACAAATCTCTTCACCTGCCGGCTACTTCGAAGATAACAAACCTTACGAACACTCCACGCAATGGCACCTGAACTATCCAGTAACTGGTTAAAGCTACAGGCAAAGCTGAAAGAAGAGTCTAAAGCCAGCGTGGAAAGAAAGAGAAAGGCTGTACCGACTGAAAGACAGTTACATAGCATTGCGAAGAGGAGAAGGCTGGAAGGTAATCCAGAGGGTACGAAGCCACTGGCAAAGTCCAGAAAGAATAGCATGGGCAACATGATGAGCGTTGCAGAAACGAAGAAAGAAGTAGTGACTGCAGCGCCGTCTGCTTCTTTAGCCCTTTGGGCCGAAGATAACGATATTTCGGCAAAAGATTTAGCGGACGCATATGGAGGTGGCTTAAAAGATACGACCGTGAAAGGCACACAGACGGATACAGTTAATGGTGGTCTCTCCAAAGACATCGAGATTGGCAAATATGTGGGCATAGACTGTGAGATGGTTGGAGTTGGTGGAGAGGAAGACCGTTCGGTGTTAGCTAGAGTCAGTATTGTTAATTTCCACGGCACTCAAGTATACGATTCCTTCGTCAAACCAAAAGAATTTGTCACAGATTGGCGGACACATGTTAGTGGAGTGTCACCGAAGAATATGGCAACAGCGAGGACTTTCGAAGAGGTGCAGGAAGAGGTTTCGGAGATATTGAAGGATAGAGTCATTGTGGGACACGCCATACGGAATGATTTAGATGCGCTTATGTTGGGTCACCCAAAGAAAGATAGTAAGTTTGATTCAATCCAATCTATGTGTAATCTTTCATCAAAACCACTCAAGTCTATATTATGAGTATCATTGGTTCATGTTCAGAGCAGCCTAAAGAATCGTTATATGGCCATCATTTCATTTTGCGGCTTTGAACTCTACTATTACATGCGTTATAATCAGGTTTAGTGCGCTTTTCCTAACATCTATATAGTTCGAGATACGGCGAGATTTTCCGGCTTTAGAAAGTACAGCGCAGGGAAAACACCCAGCTTAAAGAAGCTTGTGAAGGAGATACTAGGAGTAGAAATCCAAGAGGGTGAGCATTCTAGTATCGAAGATGCTCGAGCAGCCATACTACTCTTCAGACGACATAAATCTGCCTTCGATACAGAGCATGCGCAACGGTTTCCGGTACATGCACCTGGCTCTGGTGCAAAGTCTAAGAAAAAGAAGAAGAGCAAGCGCTAGGTGATATCATTCATACGATAACAAAAAACCTATAAACTTTGACAGAAATGTTTTATTTCCATATCTGAACGATAGCTGGAGCTTAAAATCGAGAAGATATTCGACAGGGTATATTACGAATGATACGGTCTATTATACCAGATCAGAACCTCGCGTCATATCCAATTCAGCACGATGGCATGATGCGTATCAAGAGGAGACTTCTTTCAGCCTTCGCAGACATGATAGCGCTAAGCCTGTATCTAAATCACAACGGAATTCCTTCCATTAATTCCATAGCTCCTTCACGGCCCACTGTGATAATTGCATCTCCAAGTGTTTTGGTAGCGAAGCCTGCTTCACAATATGTGAAGTAATACTATCAAATGTCAGTTCAAATTCAACTCAAGCATCGAAGCTTGGATGGAACACAAACCTCCCACTTTCTCCGGAATACTTCGACTTCCTTATTGCCCATGTTGTCATGCTCCAACATCAATGCAGGTCGAATTCTTGACTCGAAATTTCTCATGAATTCTTGATTCCATAACCTCAAGGTTCTTGCGTAGTGGCCTCCAATGTTTTCAATTCGTTCAACGACCAAAGTACCGTCACTAGCTTTACTGATGTTCTCCACCAATTGGGAGATGCTTGGTAAATGTCCTCCCGGGAAAATGTATCTTCTGATGAAATCCTCGCCTTTAGCATATGCTTCATACCGGCCCTCCGGCATGGTGATACACTGGAAGACCGCTACTCCGTCCTTTTTAAGTAGTCGATGAATACATGTGAAGTACGTTTCCAAATATTCTCGACCTACGGCTTCTAACATTTCGATAGATACTATTTTGTCATATAGCACTTTTGGGATAGGAAGCGCCCGATAGTCCATTAGGAGTACTTCAATTCTGTCCTCAAAACCAGCTGCGGATATTCTCTTCTCAGCAAGAGCCTTCTGTTCGATACTCAGCGTCAAGCTGGTGACCCGGCATCCGGTCTTTTTCACGGCCTCAATCGCAAAGGAGCCCCAGCCTGTTCCAATTTCCAGTACGTGGTCGCTCGATTTTATCTTCGCACCATCGATGAATCTGTTGAGTTTCGTCATTTGTGCCGCCTCTAATGTCTCTACCTCCGAACTGGCATGGGATTGTGGGCTCCAGATTGGACATGAATAAGTCATATCCGGGGATAGAAATGCCGCGAACATTTCATTGGAAATATCATAATGTGCCTGTATGTTGAGGAGAGAGTTCGATAGTGTGTTAGTACTGCGAGCGAGACCGGTGATTGTCGCTGCAATAGATGAGGTCAGGGTAGTAGCGTTGCCCATTTGATTTCGATTTTGTATGAAGAGCTGGAATATATCATCAGTTGCCTCATTCTCGAACCTATTTGAGGAAAACCGACCTGGAAGAATCCCGCCAAGTCGTCACATTCAACTTCACCCAGCATATAGGCTTCTGCGAAGCCCATGTCTGCGAATAGAAAGCTTCTTAACCAAAATGTTTCTTTCTTCACCACCAATTCTACCTTCCTTGGCCGCCCAGCTATCTTGTATGTACCATTCACTCCGTTGGTCGCAAGTTTGTCCTCTTTCGCCAGTTTCTGCCCGAAAACATGAATCTTACCGTCTGTCTTGTCTGATATTATAAGAGTCCCAACTTCTATCTTATGGAACGTTGATACAGCAGCAAATTTGGAAATGGACAGCATAGGACCCCAAGAAATACTACCGATGGTACTTCGTACTATGTCATTTCCATGCGAGAGGGATGCCGTGATGGCATTGGGAAGATACGAGGTCATTCTCAATTATGTATACTCTTCTCTAGACAATAGAAGGGAGCTGTGGACCGAATATTTTGGGGAAATAATTAAATATGGCGGAGCTCTCCTCTCACTCAAGCTTGTTGGCGACTTCTTTGACAAACTGTTTGTGTCACCGTAACGAACTCTCGCCCAAATTGTTGTAACTACAAGATTGCAGAGGAAATACGAGGACCAAAGGACTCAGAGAGGGAAAAAAGCAGTTTGCACGAAAGGGAAAGTGAAATGGGATGGCGCAAACTACGGTGACGAAAGTAGCCGGACCCTTTAACTTTCTACTCTGAATGAGGTATGGTACACAGAGCTATATGCATAACCCACTATTAGCGCGCTCCAATGGAGTAGATGTACAGGGTTCGCTGCAGAATCAACGAGGGGTTCTTTGTTACGGCTAGTACGATGATACTTAAATCAGTTCATTAGTAGATTACCTACCTCAGGTATGGTATTTTCGCCGGAGCATTGGCCGGACCCATAAGGTATGCGTATAAGCTTGAGGCTGGAGAAGGTCTTTTCAATAACTATTACTACTACTTTACCACTTATTAAATTAGAGTAATAAAAGGCTTTATTAATTCACTAATTATGACGATATTTATTCTTTTAATTTAGGCTAGAAGTCGTTGCTATTTCAGCAGCATACTCAGGTGGGTGACCAGCACTCAGACCGATGTACCAACCCACATCGTTTTACCACCTGTTTATAAAGTTTCAGGACATGGTGATCTTCCCAAACAAAGTAAAGCTCAAGAGGCTCGCGTGGTGTATGTAATCTACAAGGATATTTATGCTGGAGCGTTACTAGCTCCGGCGCATTGAGTTCTGACCCCACCATAGCTATCGGGAGGCTCGGGATTTCTTTTCAATAGCCGATATTGCCCCGCCAACATTGCTGAAAATGCCGACGAGGACTTAGCTCCGGAATAGATTCGGTTACTTGGTACCCGACTCTGGGCAGATGCAACAGTTTAAAGCCTTGACTTATGTATTGAGAAGGGGTTCTTTAGTGAACTAAAGGATGTTTGGAACAATAATAGAAGAAACTAGACCTAAAATACCACGAGAAAGAGTAACCACATAGGAAATGGACATCATTCGACACAAGAGCCCATCTTGGTATCTTCACAGGATGTGTATGATTAATAGCACTACTTGGTGGTAATTTTAAAAAAAGAATTCACTAGTCCTTGCCAATAGTCCACAATGATAAGATAACCTGCCTTGAAACATTAATCATTTAAAACGCACTATTCCTTCTTTGGTTTTCTGTTAATTGTAAATCTATGCTCGTAACTAGGCAGTTTCTAGTGCGTAGCATTGTGATATAGATTCCTCCACTACCAATGCATTCCTGGTACTGATAATCTATCTCTGCATAAGTTTTGATCATCTCTAGCGTTCAAATTGAAACTAGTATCAATCCTTTGCAGGAAAGCAACCGATTGTGTCAAAGCATGTTTCAGGCTCTCAAGTTTGATTTTGACAATCTTCACGGAACTCCTGGTGATTTGTTCTGACGAAAAAGTTCTTTTACAAGAGCCAACGATGGTCTATAATTTCTATGATAGAAATGCGCTCTTCTGGCTTCCACTTCAGTATTTTCCCCAAAAGATCTTTCATCTGCGAAGCCTCCTCCTCTGGTACTTTAACCCCATTCCGTTCTAACATCACAGCGCAATTCCTTTCTGGCTCCTCGTCCTCTTCATCCTCAGCACCAATATCAGCTATCATTTCATTTAGTTCAAATTTGCAAGCTCTAACAATTCCATCATCCCAAGTCTTTCTTGGCTCTCCATCGTCGTCAAAAAATAAACAACGATTTTCCCACGCAGTCCACCATGGCTCCGGTAGTTTCCCTAGTGCTTGTACCATTTGACGTAGTATATCATCTTTTGTCCCCACCCAGTCTCCAAACAGTTGTGCACCGCTTCTAATTTCGAATAGTACACATCCAAGTGCCCAAATGTCAGAGTAGTGGGCACTCAGCTTAGAATCGAAGATGACCTCAGGTGCAGAATAGGACATTGTGAGCCCGATGTCATCTGGGTTCGAAGGTGGACTGTCTGAAGGAAACGCACAGCCAAAGTCAACAAGCACAACTTCGTCGGAGAGAAACTGTGAGTTGAGAAGAAAACAGGGTTTCACGACATATGCAGGGGCGGATTTTCCTAGTGTCGATCCAAAGATAGTGATAATTTCTTCTTTCTGGGGTTGACCTAAGCGCTCGTAGATTTATTCTTCCGACCAGGCGTCAATAGAATCTTTGAATCTGAATAGAATGTTGGAAGCGGTCACATCTGTCAGATTGTCAGATCTCGATGTTACAAGTAGAACCCGACCATTGCCCACCTCCATGACAAAACCCTTGAGAATGAACAAAATCTAAGGCTTGTACTGCTTGTTTTGCGACCTTGTGAGCAAGCTGTGATTTTAACCTCCGACTCCCAGCTACAGCTCCAGGCGAGTAGTTTATCGAGGTGATGCTTGGGCCTGCAACTGGTGAGACGAGACAGACATGCCGTCCATTTGGCCCGTCAATCGTGAAGCTGTCCAGGAGAGAGACAACATAGTCCTTACCAGTATGGCTTGTAGACTCGTTCGCTAACTTCTGTAAAATCCTCAGCTCTTTGCAGTCTTGCCCTATGCTTGCTACTATGATCTTCAGAGCAACATAGCGTTTGGCAAGTTTGTCCTTAGCTAACCAAACGGTTGAGAAACCTCCGTACCCAAGCTTATGGACCACCATATATCTCTCTTCAATAATATCTCCTATATGCGTAGGATGAAAGCCTCCAAGTGAATAATTCTCGATCTCCTCCACGTCCTCAAGCGCCGAGGGACGGTATTGGCCAGTGAATGCTGCCATCGTCTATATTGCGGAGCGAAGTGACTGTCGTCCTGAGCTCCACGAAATAGGCCGGTAAAGGAATGAGAATTGGCACAGAATTTGATGCATTTTGCGTTGTATTATTTGAAGCGTAAACTAAGCTGAGCGCTAAGGATGATCTTGAAAAGGTGGAGCGGCATGTCAGTTTGACGTTTGGTGGCTTGGCCGGAAGTAAATCGGTGAGCACTTCAGGTAATGTCTCCAATCATATTTACAAGGTAATTTTCATGTAGTCTTTTCATGACTACCTAAGTTGTGAAAATACATTGTTTGTTCAATCAACAAGACAGAACAAACTCAGGGGTAGAAATTGCCTGGGTTTTGCAGTCACAATTTTGACGCCTTTACTGATTACTTCTGATGTTCTATATAAAAGGCCGCCAAGTCAGGGTTATAAGGGTGACCAATACATTTGTATTGTCGTACTGATCCCATCTATGCTTAATTCCACACAAGCTTGTTGGTATGGATGTTTGGTTCAGCCGTCTCGCGTGGCAGGAGCAGCATGTATGCAGCCACAACGGTGCCCTGTCATACACTAGGAAATGACGCGCCATATGTATTTTCAAGACTCCATATGCGAGAAACGTGGTGCTTTAGATAAGACGCGTGCCCATCGCAACCATAATACCATGCAGCCTCATTGAGTTGAGGGGTGGATGCCAGCGCTGCAGTATCCTACTGATCTGCGTAATCTCAATGAGATCATTGGTGAGAGTTTGGGGCGAAAAATATATCTGCCTTCGTCGGTCCTTTGCACTCGGTGTCTGGCTCGATCTGAAATCTTACCAAGCCTCTTTGCAACCATAAGCTCGATACTCCGCCCCCAAATAGAATCGACAGATACAAACCATAAAGCTATAAGGCTGGTGATTGTACTGTAAATCTTCAAGTTGGTACGTGCTTCCCGAAACTTTACTAGCGCATTTGTCGTGACCGCGGGAACCATTGCTGTTGCTAGACCGATCAACCGGTATGCTCAGCTACGGAGAGCAAGATAAGTTTTCTAGGAAAGCTTCATTAGATTCCATATGTTACGTGAGGTTTCATCCGGTGTGATCGCTGTGTAACCCTACCCTAATATATACTTATACGAGGATGAGTGTATTGCCGTGTCAAGACCCTGGTTTCGATTTATTAATATACACACCGCCTTGAACCGCCAATAGATAGTACAGAATTTGCGGCACGGAATTTGTTTCAACTGTCAACAGGGTTAGGGAAGTTGTTAATATAGAGAAACTATTCTTTTGGTTGTGGTAGAGCCTCACAATAAATTATTCAATTAGTACCAAAGCATTTGGTCTATCACCGGAATGTTATATCAAGAATGGAAACGCCACTTGTCAAGCGTCCGGTTAAACCGAGAAGGAGTAAAGGCTGTAACACTTGTATCAAGCGTAAAGTCAAGGTATATATTGCCCTCAACAATCCATGTCAATATGAAGCTGAGGTTCGTAGTGTGATGAGAAAGCGCCTCAATGTGGTCAGTGTTTGAAAGGGGGACGAACCTGCTCGGGAATGGCTACGGCTATCTTTAGTAAGTGTTTATGAAGTCATGCATTGACTGCTTAGATTTCTCCCTCTAGATATTCATGAAAGACCGCGATAAATGAACAAGTTTTGGTGACTGATAAATCACCAGTGAACACGGATTCAACTACTTTAGCGACCACCTCTACTTTTGCACCGCGTGTAGTCCAGGAGACTCCGGTCGAAAAAATCCATAAACATGATGAACCAAAGATAACTGCACTCACCAAAACCTCCTCTCGAGATGCTGTACTGCCATGGGCTAAGCGCAAGAATCGGAAATACTTATTGACACCTACACCCGAAATTGAGGAGCTTCCCGAAAGTATATCATCTCAGGAGTACTCCATTCTCAACTCTGCATATGTGCTTCCACTCTCAATAAGCGCCTCCGAGATGTTTAATCACCAGCTGCTTGCCACTTTTGTAAATTTCTTCGCGAAAAATCCGTCTAACAGAGTATTTAACAACTGGATGAGTGAGCTTCCTCGATTACTCGCAAATCCAAAGTCTCCAGCAGTCAGAAAGTCCATTGTGGCGGCAGCAATGGTCCACTCTGCAGGTATGCTCACTAATAGAGATATTCTAGTCGAAGGCTACAAGTGGTACGGTGCTGGATTATCTAGCCAGCGGAAAGAGCTTGAGGCAATCAAGAAGGGAAAGAGAAAACCAACTTTTGAGGAGTTGTGCACTCCGCTAATGTTGTCTTTCTGCGAAGTCTCATGCTGCACATCTCAGACTGCGTATTTTCATCATCTGTTAGGCGCAGCCGAGTTACTTTCAAAACATGGCCCGAAAGCGTGCACCGATGGTGTACTGCAGGAAATGTTTCAAGTTCTTCGATTACAGCTCGTAAGTTGTTAATACCACAACCGTAGATTTACTTATCCTTCATTCCAGATTTACCCAACTGTTGTTATGCGGATTCCATCTATCTTGGGATCCTCGGATTGGCTGACAATACCTTTCGGTCATCGGTCCAAGACAAGTGTCGATCTGAGTGTCGACCTAATAACTGTTAGTTCTGAGCTGGTGAGTTTATCAACCAATGGCAAACAAAGCCAAAGACTATAATAACTCAATTTAGTTGTCTCGGATCGATAACCTCAACAACCCGAAAGTAACTGTCAGTGTATTTGAGGTTGAAAAGGAGAAGCAAGCAATAACAGAGCACGCACAAAGTCTGAAAGTAGTGCTTGATAAAATGTGGGACGATCTTCAACACCTGGCACAAGCACAGGGTTGGCAAGGAGACAAGTTCAACGGAGTGCCTGGCTTTGATAGAATTCTGTCGAGAGAGCAAAGTTACATAAACTCTCCATCATCCACATTGGATGGCACTGAAAGTCGAGGTCGCGACACAGCTACTCATATTGATCTATCGGTACAATACCCAATTGGTAGTCCTAAGTCTGGATTTCCTCACGCCCCATCATTCCCACCAGGGGTTTCACTGAGCTCGATTGCATCAAGACCTATAGGCTTCTACTCCACCGCGAGGCTATTGGTTCTTTCTATTCTATATCAGCTTGGCGCAACACCAGATCTTTACTATGAGCAACTGGAATCTCATTGTAATAGTATTCTACACGTATGCCAGCATATGACACGACTGGGAATCGGCTATGCTTTTTTACGCTTGGTTTTCCCACTCCACGTCGTGTGTATGTTAAGTCCAAAACTCGTACAAGTGGAGGAGGCAAGGAGCATATTGAAACAATGGAGAGGAACTGGGGCTATATCAGGGTTATGTGAGATTGCTCTCGTATCCACTGCTCGCGAAATAATAGATGACAAAGCAGAAACTTGTGAGGCGCAAGAGCGCACAAAAGACAAGAGAGTTGCTTGATGAATGGAAGAGTAACGAATTAGATGACAGAAACCTCGTCCTATATCTCCGTGCAAATACAGAAAGTAGACATCAATAAGCCTATTAACCTCAGCTCCCAAAACAAGATTTGCTCGCAAATGTCCAAGAAAGTAAATATATGGTAGAAACCTAATCGGTAATTGATGGCACTGATATTAAATATCAAGGTAATCACTCTCACTACTTCAGCCCATTTATTCCACCAACGGCGAAGGATGGTGAACGGGATCGGGGCAAAAAAGAATGCAAAAAACATACAACAGTAGGGATTCGCTGGTGGTCACCCACCCAACTACTAGTCTACCGATCTGAGGCTTGTGTATGGCAGAGCGGACGGGATGCCCAATTCTCCTCAGTCTATGGTCGTATGTATCAATAACGTTAGGATTATAGACTATAAACTGTCCAGAATAGTTTGTATTAAAGGTGTGCTGGAATGGTATAGAAATGGTATTGACGAATATTAAGAATAAAAGGAAAGAGATAATCCTGGTGGTGACATTAATGTGTTCAAGTCAAATATCATTTTTCTCAAGTCTGCTCATGAGTTGTTACTTATCTCTTAATCAGTGTCAGTATCCTTGCCTTACCAACAAACTCGACTTGCACTTTAAAGTATTACCTGGATCATGGTCGGTCACATTGACCATAACACAAATTATAGCGCCTCAATATTTACTTATAGTAAAATCTTTGAAAATGTATCTACGTTGATTTTGAGGCGCTTGTCTTTCTTCTCTTCCGTCTATGCTTTGGCTCCTCTGGTTCCGGACTTGATCTCAATCTTGACGGTGGCTTGCCCACTTTTCGAAGGTTTCGACGTTTTTTAGGAAGGTGACTTGAAGAAGATGCCGTGGAAGAAGGAAAAGCTTTGCGAGTCTTCTGATATGAAGCCTTACTTTCGGCTGGGTATAACTTTTTTTTAATCAACTCCAGAAGTTCTAAACCCTTTTTCTTAGTGGGCTCAAATTCAGCCGTGGAACTCTTGGTGTCTCTTTTCAAACTGACCAAAAGTGACTTGACTGTGGAGGACAACGATGGCTGATTCGGAGCAGAAAATGCTTTTGGGCTGGCGCCTCCATTAAGAAAGACCTTTGTGGTATCAGAAAGCTTGCTGAATGCTTTCAGAGTCGTTACCTTTGAGAATAACTCTAGAAAGTATGTCCAGGGAGTTGTACATGCCCCAGATATGTCTAAAAATTCCTCGTTTGGATCACAACCAGAAGAAATCAAATAGCTAATCATTTCGTTGGAGGTAACGGGTTCCCACCGTGCGATATAACATAAGTAAGGTTTTTTTAGCGCATGATAAAGTAGCGGAAAAGCCTGATACCTTGGAGCAGCCTCAGATAAGTCCATTATCGCGAATGACCTGACAAATTTCTCCATACCAGCCTCAACTGCCAGTGGAACGATTATCTCTAACATTTGTCCCTTTGAGGATTCTGGCCAACGCCCACGAATCGCATCAGTGACAATGGACGACGAATGCTTTTTTGTCTCCGTCATAACCCACATCGCCAACTGTTCTTCATATCGGAGAAAAATTCTCATGATGCAATTGAGGGATTTGCTATCTGTAGCGGAAAGGTACCTGAAAGCCTCCCCTATACTTTCAGTCGAGACCTCGAAATTGTGCTGTCGACTTCCCAATCGCATCATTTTTGCTTCAGCCATATAAAACCACATACAGGAAAGTACGGCACTCGCTTCGAAGAACTCGTCTTTTATCACAAGACAATTAAGATGCCAGACATCCGGGGGAGTCAGAAACTCGAGAACGCTTCGATGTATAAATTCGACTGTTGAGTCAACCAAGCTCACATGTCCTCCATTTGGACAGGTACAAGAGCAGATTGCGGAGGACATCTCCGAAAAGTTATAAGGTGCTCTGGAATATACCACCTCGAGCAGCCCGCAGCAACGGCTTCTCAGGCGTCCTTCCAGCACTTTGCATCTTTCTTTTCTCTCCTTGTCAGACATTTGCCGAAGACTCGGAATCGCACTAAGGCTCACATCGTTTTGTTCGATGATAGCCAGACCAAGAGTAGGAACTGGCAAATCCTTTTGAGCGAGCTTGCTTTGTCGGCAAATACGCAATAGCTTGGTTGCATGTGACTTATACCTTGGCTCAATCTCATCAAGCATATGCTGAAAGAGATCTTCGAGCTCTGGCGGTAATTCATCCACCCTATTTTGAAGCTCGGAGATAGAATCATATGCGGCGAATCCATCGCAAAGAGAACGGCATGCCAAAATTACCCACAAAAACACACCTGAGGCTTTTTTGCAGATATCCGAACGCAGCTCTTTAAATTGCATAGTTCCGCTGGTCGCAAAGTTCTGCATGTATTGGTGTGAACCAATAACGTCATCAACATAGGCAGCAATATCTTCCCTTGTAAGGTCTTGAAGACGAAGTTTGGGATTCGAGGAGAATGCTTGCACGCAATCTGGAATCGGGCGGCTAGATACTAGGACTTTTATATTGGAATTGCTGACAAGTCCCTGAATGAAATCAATTCCATCCGCAAAGCTACCTGCGTACTCGTCAAGCCCGTCGATTATGAAGAAGAATTTTCGCTTCGTAAGTTGAACGGTAGCTAATTTCTGAAATGCTTCTCTTATTTCAATTGAGGTAGGACCATTCCATTTATCTGGTTCATTTGATTGCAACTGGCGCCAGGAATTTGGCAGCAGCTTCAGAATCAGCGATGAGTCCGCATCCAGCACTTGGTACAAAAGCATCCTCATGAGTCCTTGCTGGGATTGTTGTTGTGAGGTCCCAAGCGCCCAAAAGAAGAAGCTGCACACAGATAACGGATCATCTCCTGCCCACTTCTTTAGAAGTCTGTGTGTTAAGTCACGATGAAGTAAGTACTTCATGAGTGTGGATTTTCCACTGCCTGCTTTCCCTGAGAGCCAGTATATACCACTGCCAAACCTTAGCCAGGCTGAGAGGTCATCCCATTCGTCATCTTGTCTGGGTGGACTCAGAATTCATCGGAATGTCTTCGCATGTGCATCTCTCAGACTATCTAAACGCTCCGTAATGGTATGGTGCCACAGTGCATCTAAGATTTTCTGCTGATTTTCTTTTGTGCGACTGGCAAGTTTCGAAACCCCTTTCTCAGAGTTGACAGAGGCCTCTAACACCAATTGTAATTTTTGGAGGCTAGTTATGTTTTCTAAGTCTTCTGTAGTCATTGAAATAGTAACGGTTCTTTCGGCGGGTGTGAGATCGTTAAGTTTAATAATGAAAGAAGAGAGCTCTCCAATCAACACTTCGAACTTTGCTTTATCTCGAATTACCCATCTGATTTTCTCTTTCGCCGGGATATGTTTCGAACGGCTTCCAACATGCACATTAAGCGCGCAAAACTCTTTGATAAAGCATGCCATTCGGGGGCCACTGATTATTGGCGTTACTTCAGTGACTATATTTTCGGTGACTGGTGTTAATCCATAGCGCTGTTGGAGGCTATTACTCTCACTGAGAAGCAAGCGTATGCTCGCAAGTACGCGTGAGATAGCCTGGGTGGTCCTTGGATCATTGAGACGACTATCAAAATCACAGCTAAGCAACCGTACTCTATCGGCCCATTGCAGGAGTAATACCTTCTCTACGTCAAGTTTAGTATCCAGAAGTTCCGCGTCGCGCCCGAATGATCGCGACGCCGAGATATACGAGAACAAGTCAACACAGTCTTTGAAAGTCCCAACCAACGCAACTGTGCCGATGAGGAGCCCGGCGACTTCCATAGTTCTAAGCCTAGCCACTCGTTGTAAGTAGTTGAGAAGGATTTATTATATGAAAAGCCGTCATAACTATATGATGCTAAGGTCGAGAGATGTACCTGATCGGATCCAGAGCCCACGCAGATGCACTGCCACCAAAGCTTCATGTCACCTGCTGTACTGCCCCTAGACCCCAGAGGCACTTCCCTGCCAAACACTCCCGTCCCGCGATATCAAAAATGCATGTCAACTTACAGTACAGTACAGTACATGCTCCCCTGTATCGGATAGGCGCCCAAAACGCCCGGAAGCCAAGCCGAGCTGAGCCCCAAGCTTTTTGGCATCACTTCCGCCATACCGCATGGGCGAAATAATTACAACCATTATTGAGCAGCTACAAAGGCTTGGATATGTTTTCACTCAAGAAAGAGCTTGTTACTGCCTAGAATTCTTCTATTCGATGCCAGGAGCCTTTTCTGATACCTTAAGGTATTTAGTCAATGCGGAGTTCTGTGGGCCCAGGCATACGCAGCTTTATACGCATTTTCTTATATAGTCCGAGAAATATTGGTGGCATTTGGTAGGAGCACATATAAGTCAAGAACATAGTCTCTACAAATCTACGACGCTAGTAGATCGACTCGAACCTTACATTCGCTGAAGAGTGGTTTGCAAGAGCCAAACCCACAGCCGACGATATTTCCCTGCTTGCTTAGCTTCTTTTCTTGTTTTTGGTCACTAAGTCGACAGTACATGATCCAAAGAGCAAAGTTATCCTCAAAAGCAACAGCGTCCATTTGTTTCCCACGAGTGGCTTAAGTCTTGCCGCAGCGTAAGAGTGTATGATGAGAGTGTATGATAATACTCCTATCATGATACCTGGATATATTACAAAATCCAAATTTGCAACGGTTAGAATGGTGATGATGATGGCAGAAGTGATGAAAACCAGAGGATACAATATTGTGGAACTGTAAATGGTCTTGTCAGGGCAACTTTTAACAATATCAATACTGAATCACCAGCTTATACATAAACTGAAAGCAACTGGCCCAAGTAGATCGGCCAAACTGACCTACCAAAGTCGACCCAAACTTCTGGCCATAAAACATCTCGTCTTTAAACTGTTGGTGACTTAACTTTGGGTGTTGAAGCGGTGATACCCATAGATCCGATACTAATTTATTTCTTGGTCCTTGATAGTCTGTCAACGCCAAATCCCCCAGTGCCCCATAACGCCAATATCCCGTAGGTTGTTCCTCTACACCAAGCCTAGTGCTTCTGTTCAGTTTCCATTTCTTTTCCACCGTGACTGTAGTCATGAATCTGTTCCGTTTAGTCAGCGAAATTCGAAATTCAATTTACAGTGAACTCACCGCCGCGCTGAAGCCAACCCATTCCTCCACACCTCTCACATAAGGGTCTTCCTCGTCCATCACTGCCTCATGTCCCCAGACCATTATAGAATCCCAATCTCCCACCTCTTCGGCAATCTTGACCTTTATCTCCGTTTCCTCTTCTTCTTCCTCTTCATCAGCCTCCCTATCATCAATTGGCGGCCGCGGCAGAAACTGTTCTGTTTTCGATATAACAACGCCCTTGTAACCTTTAGGCACCTTCACCTGTCTTGCATACAGTTTCCTGCCTCGAAAATATGATATTGTTTTGCCATCTACCTATAATCAGTATGGTTTCGGAGCATTGTTGAAAGCACGAACCTCGAACTGTAGGATTCCAGTAGCGCGTAGAGGTGTCCACCGGGCCATTATGGTTTATTCTACAAGGGAGAATATTAGGAGTGCATTTTCCCTGGTGGGATTTAGATTTCTGAATGGCGAGCATTTTGATGATATCGCGGTCTGCAAAAGACGCCAAGTTTAAGTGCTTTACAGTTGACGCGTCGAGCGCGTTCAGCTTCCCCACATTTCGTCCAACTCGGCTATTTCAGGGGTTGGTTGCAAGTCACAAAATACTGTTATGTAAAAGCCGTAGCTCATACTAAACACCAAAAGCTAGGCTGACGCAAACGAACTTAGATCAAGGAGATGTGGGTAGACTTCTACTTCCGAGCTGGTGAGCCGGGCAGTGCTTAGTGTAGTACGAAAAGTAGTCGTGGAATCTGGGTTTTGTAGAAAAAAAATTAGGGAGTTTAGCAAGTGTTCCCGCACACCATCCTTAGATCAACAATTAACGGAAAGACGTGCTGCTAATTTTCCGGATGTAAGATTTCTTAGAGCTAAGTTGCCACCTTAGGGAAATAAGCTGGAGGAACTTGTGGGAAAGGTTTAGGTTTGCGAGCTGGGGGACAGCCACGGAGACACAATTTCATAGCAAGTGATGCACAAAGCAGGATAGCCACGCGGAGCAGACGTCGAACCCAGTACTTTATAGAGATGATATAGAAAACACCATAGCTCAAATATAAGAAAAATTGCCCAACTACCAACGAGTGCAACTCAGTAATATTGATGGGTTCATTCTATTGCCTGAAGGAGGATACTATACATATTATCAATTATCTGATCAGTGCAGGGTATGAAATTACATAAATGAACTCTGGGTGGTCTAAAAGTAGGCGAAAAAACATAATGCTTCCTTCAATGATTTTTTATTGGAAGGGTAAGCAATTAAAAGCACTGAATTCTTCTCTCTGGAAAAAGACGTGATCGGCATGTTTGCGTGGATTCTTTTTCTTATCTAGAGTTGTTCTCGAAAAGGCTTGGTGTCAAGTGTTTCCTTTCTAAAATGGCCTGATGACTTACCGCGTACGACTACAGCTTCGCAAAAGCCAGTTCATACGCGAAACCAAGGATATACTTTGCATGATCAACCATGTGATCAAAATCCAAGTATTCAATCAAGTCATCAGGACCATGTAAATGATTGTCACAATATTTGAAGTCGGCTTCAATGACATAGACCCCTGGGTATCCAGCTTCCATAGCAGCCTGAAAGAGAGTCTAAGTTAGCATGCTTGTCGTTTATCAATGGCGTGTACGCTATTGAGTTGTCTGTCTCCAAAAATATAACTCTGGCAAATTCTAACTTACCATATGATCAGAACCACAGATTTGCCCACAACCAGTTTCTACCCATTCAACATCCGTGTACTAATTACCGTGGGTTATTAGCTTCATTTATAAGCACAGGAGAAGCATAGAAAGTAGGACCCGTACCTCGTCAATTATCATTTTGGTAAAGTTCATTAGAGGCTCATCCACTGTACGATTGTGAGCTGTAGTTTATTTGCGAGGCCAAGTAACATACTGATATCCATCATCAATCCAAACTGGGGTTTGAGGCCGGCCTCGAGTGTTCCATGAATAAAGCCTGTCACTGAGGTTGTTATTAGTGAGTGGCCAGACATATAGAAGTAGACATATGCCCGAAAGAATACTTGCTGTCTGTTTGCAACATGGCCTTCACATCCTTCCCTTCTTTCTCATAGGCTTCGAAAAGCTTCCGACTTCCCATCAAGCCACCCTCTTCCCCCGAATACCAATGGAACTCAATTGTGTTCTCCGCATTGCCTTCAAGGATATCCTTCGACGAGAGAAGAACACGCAGTGTCTCTAGTGTGGTCATAGTTCCACTTCCATCATCGTCAGCTCCTGGGGCACGACCAGTGATAGGTTCAAGGTGGTTGACACTGTCTTGATGTGCTCCTAATACCACTAAGGAGTCGCTTTTCCCAGGGATGTTAACAATAATGCTAAATTGATCCCAAGGATGGATGAAAGGCTTCACTGTAATACCGTAATGGTCTGCTCCTGTCTCCACGAGAGTCTCATTGATCAGGTTGATCAACCATCTGCAAGATTGAGCACCAAATGGAGATTTGTAATATCTATTGTGGAAGGTGGTGAAGTACTCCAGATGTGTTTGCATATTGGTTTTGTTCAAACTTTTAAACATTGGGATAACCGTATCACTGTGGACAACTTTTGAAGGGTAGGTAGGCTTCTTGGCTGATAGAGCTTTAATACTATTGATACTTCCCAAATCGCGAGTCTCAGTAATATCCATAAAGAAGCTGCCATTCTATGAAGAGATTAGATAATTCACTCAAAAGCACGACTCCACAGACTCTTCTGATTTCCCATTTCTCATTTTCTGTAACCCATTGCTGCTCCCCAGCAATATCGATTAGAAACTTTGGTTCGTCAAGACTAAGATTGATTACCACCTGCTTCTCGTAGGGCTCAATGAAACGAGCAGCTGTAAGAGTGAGAACGGAGGCTGATACGCATATCAATGGCAAGCCGAAAATTTTCATTCTGAATAATAGCAAGTCGCCGCGAAATGGAAGTCTTGGATGATTGATTCGTAATATTTTCACAATGGCGCTGTGCCCTTCTCTTAAAAATAAAATAAAAGGTTGCCTAAATATCGATATTAATGACGCCCGTATTACCAATTCAGTGATATATCCACCTTCCTCTTTCGGTTGCTGGTAAAAAGTCCAGATCCCAATTACCAACAAAATTCCGAGAATTACATCTCGGTATTTAAGTTGTAGTAGAAGAATGAGTTCGACGTGATTCTTAAGTATTCAAAGCTCCCAAGTAGACCTAGCCATATCGAATACTGCCAGCAGCCAAATTATTTCACAACAACAATATCTTTTCAAACAGCAAATCGAATCAAATATAGAGGAGCTAGTTAAAATCTGTTTCGCTACAGTTAATCAGATGTTTCCAAAACCCACTCTATTACGGTCACCGGATCACGTAAACTACGCAGTCGCGCCATAGTTTTTCAAAAGACGCGCCACGCGTTAAGCCACATTAATGCGATGCCTCCTGAAAAGTGCTACACAATCAGCACCGCAACTTCAACACCAGTCCAATTTACCTCCCTACAATGGCTTCAGTAATGATGTCTGATGCAGTGTCTGATGTCGGTCGATCCAGCAGATATGGCACACCAGCGACCGCAAGATCCAGACAGCGGGGTAACCGCCCACAGGGGCCACCCTCCGAAAGTGTTGGACCTCAGAGTGACGATGAAGGCTTCGCTGATGATCAGGTACCTTCAGGGCGTGGTCGTCCAAAGCAAAGCGGGCGCCCTGTTCCTAGAGTGGTGGACGAGGTGGGAACCGCTGTGCAGGTGGCATTTGAAGAGTTTCTTGACACGTATGTATATTGAATACTGCGTGGGGTGTTAACAATTAACATGTTGTAGTTTTGTAGAGGAACCGAGTTCTTCTGGAGCCCCCAGATCAAGCTCTAGCACTACCGACAAATATTACATCGCCCAAATACACGGCTTGCGTATATACTCACTTTCTACGCTATACATAGACTACAGACATCTCTCGGAATGGAAAGGAGGTGCAATGGCGGAGGGTCTTGTAGATGGATATTACAGATTCCTGCCATTCTTGACTAAAGGGCTTCATAATATGATCTCAAAACACGAACCACAATACTTCCGAGAGCATCGTCAGCCCACTGCTTCCAACAATCAATCATCCTCTGGTGGTAGTAACGCTGCCTCCGCGAGTCAATCTGAGCCAAACTCTCAGGGAGCTAAAACCACTAATCAGCAAACGGATAAAATATTTGCATTGGCCTTCTACAACATGCCACTTATCTCCCGAGTCCGACATTTGAGAACTTCCAATATTGGCCAGCTGCTATCTATTTCTGGAACAGTGACAAGAACTTCTGAGGTCAGACCAGAACTTTCCTTAGGAACATTCATATGCGAAGGTTGCCGGAACACTATACCGAATGTCGAACAGACTTTCAAGTATACCGAGCCAACACAATGTCCCAATACAGAATGCATGAATCGCCAGGGATGGAGACTAGATATTAGACAGAGTTATTTTGTAGATTGGCAAAAAGTCCGTCTTCAGGAGAATAGCTCGGAGATTCCTACTGGAAGTATGCCTCGAACGATGGATGTCATCCTCCGTGGTGAGATCGTAGATAGAGCTAAGGCGGGAGAAAAGTGTATTTTCACTGGAGCTCTGATTGTGATTCCAGACGTTAGCCAACTTGGTCTTCCAGGAGTTCGACCTACAGCTGTTCGGGACAACGAGAATAGAACAGGAGATGCCAATGGTGTTACTGGATTAAAGTCCTTGGGCGTCAGAGATCTTACTTACAAGCTGGCATTTTTGGCGTGTATGGTAACTCCAGATACTTCGACCCCAGGCTCTGCAGCAAATCAACAACTCAATGGTCAGAGTACTAATATCCTAGCTTCTTTGAATCAGACAGCACCCATTGATCCCAATGACCCAGGAGAGCATGCCCAGGAAGCAGTTTTAGCATCGATGACAGAAGCCGAGATTCAAGATTTAAGAACTATGGTCCATAGTGATCACATTTATTCACGACTTGTGAACTCGTTAGCTCCTATGGTATACGGTCATGAGGTTGTCAAAAAGGGTCTCCTTCTACAGCTTATGTCAGGACTGAGCAAAACTACACCTGAGGGGATGGCGCTGCGAGGTGATATCAACATTTGCATTGTTGGTGATCCATCTACCTCCAAGTCCCAGTTTTTGAAGTATATCTGTTCTTTCTTACCTCGCGCTGTCTACACTTCTGGAAAAGCATCTTCTGCCGCTGGTCTTACTGCTGCAGTAGTCAAAGATGAAGAAACTGGAGAATTCACAATTGAGGCGGGAGCTCTTATGTTGGCCGATAATGGTATTTGTGCTATTGACGAGTTCGACAAGATGGATATTAGTGATCAGGTTGCTATCCACGAAGCTATGGAACAGCAGACCATCTCTATTGCGAAGGCTGGTATTCAGGCTACGCTAAATGCCAGAACTTCAATTCTTGCAGCAGCAAACCCTGTTGGAGGACGCTACAACCGAAAAACGACTTTGAGAGCTAATATAAACATGTCTGCTCCCATCATGTCACGTTTCGACCTGTTCTTTGTTATCTTGGATGAATGCAACGAAACCGTTGATCGTCACCTTGCTGAGCATATCGTTGCAATCCATCAGCTCCGTGATGAGGCCGTTACACCAGAGTTCTCGACCGAGCAACTCCAGCGTTATATACGATTTGCGAGAACTTTCAAGCCGGAATTTACGCCAGAAGCCAAAGAACTATTGGTTCAGAAGTACAAAGAACTTCGAGCTGATGATGCACAGGGTGGCATAGGTAGAAACAGCTATCGCATTACAGTAAGACAATTGGAATCCATGATCCGATTGTCTGAAGCTATTGCAAAGGCCAACTGTGTAGAGGAGATCGCGCCACATATGGTCGTCGAGGCATTCAACCTACTTCGCCAAAGCATCATTTCCGTCGAGAAGGATGACGTTGAAGTAGACGATGATGAAGAAGAGACTCTTGGTGCCGATGGGGATGATGGTAGAGGTGAGAACAATGGCGATTCACCTATGGCAGATGCCGGTGATGACGAAGATGGAGATAATGGTCCAGATGGAGGATCCGGCGCCAATGGTGTAGCGAACGGAGCAACCAATGGTGCAACTCCCAAGCCCAAAACCAAAATCACCTATGACAAGTACATATCTGTGGTTAATCTTTTGGTGCGGAGAGTCAATGAGGATGAGATGGGTACGGGAGAGGGTGTTGAGGGTAAAACACTTGTAGAGTGGTATCTGGAGGAAAAAGAAGACACTCTCACAGGTGAGGAGGATTATCACGAAGAGAAGTCGTTGGTCAAAAAGATTATTAAGAGGATGGTCAAGGTATGCACCCTATTCAGTGTTCTATTGAAGGTAGCTAATAATCCAACAGGAAAATATCCTAATGGAGATTCGTGGACAAGGTCTTGTTGGTGAGGATGGCCAGGGCAGTGCTGCTACAGCGGAGCACGCTGTTTACGTTCTACATCCTAACTGTGCCACCGAGGAGTACGCTTGAGTAGAATTGTGAGGAATGATGTCGACGAGAGGATGAGTAGATTTATGAATGCGGGCATGGAGAGGGTATTGATACCTGGTACTGGTGTTTGGCGCTTTGCTTGCACAGACTGTGATGTTTATGAGTGACAATGAAAATTTATCCACACATTTGAAGTTGTTTAGAGTTAGTGTAACCAAGAGCTGGCGAGTCCCTGTGAAGCTTCAAGTCAAGCTGCTGTAGAGCCTTTGATCGAACATGACCTCAAGAATAGCTGCCAATTTGTTTGTGTGGATTCTCCGAGGTCGCCCAAATATGATACAAGAAAAATCTTTCATCATAATCTTTATGAATAGCCTTCTGGCTCTCTGCTACCAAGAGACGACACCAGTTCTTAAACTCTGATAGTACAGAAGGAATGCCATTAGGTTCGTAGAATACATCATATTATAATCTTACATCTGTCTTCACCCGACTCTCAGCAGATATAATCTACCCTTTCCTCTAACCCTTTATTAATGCACTCCCGAATAGCTAAACCCGAAATTAGTGATCTAAGTTCATGTCCGTGTTTGTGGCAAATTACTCACATCTAGCAATCTCCTTTGACACGAAAGCCACACCTAATTCTTGGCTCGTATACCAACTAGCGCGATCCATATTTCCACTTCCAAGAACTGTTATCTCCTCATCAACGATCACACATTTGAAATGACTCTTCACAGGTTCTCCAGCATCTTCGTTTTTGGGCTTAAAGTACCCTATTTTCAGGGTTCCCAGTGGTAGTAGTCCTTGTTCTGGGTCTGCTTTAGGTAGAAATTTGGCGTATTGACGTCGAAGTTTCCATATTTCGAATTCGGTTATGGTACCTGCAGTGACCAGTTGCTCGAGAATCATGAGTCGTCGAGATGTGACGATTTCGATGTTAACTCCTCGCTGGAGTGCCAAGAAGATTCCTTTGATAAAGGGCCGGGAAGTTAGATTAGGTGTTTGGATGTAAACCGAGGAATTGGCTAAGACGAAGTTAGTTTCAGCAGTACTGTAGTGATATTAATACAAACATTTTGCAGCACTTAAAACGTGAAGGAGATAGGTGTTCAGAGGAGTAGGCGGTATATCTGATGTGCCAAAAGGAGCAAATCTAGGGTTTTGGTGATGCGGTGAAGGTAAGAGCATCGTCTTAACATCTCTACCAATAGAGAAAGTCGTCGAATTGATCACAGCGGCTGGTGAGTCATGTGTTCCTAGTTGTCTAGGAGCTATATGCGGTAGAGGTGGAAGGTTTTGGCCTCGGTTCCAAAAAGCTAACCAAAATTCGAATAGTCTGTCTCTCATAGTCAGTCTTGCTTGTCCATATTTCTTATTACCACAAATGACAGATAGAATCTTACTTTTCAACAATCGAGCCTTCCGTATCAATGCATCCTTCGAACCAGTCTTCCCAGCTCACATTGCAACTTGGGATAAAAGCTCGTTGGCGATCCACAATGATAAATTTTGGATGCATAACACTGAACGGTCTCACAAATATACTTTTGACAACTAATTCGAGTCCAGATATCTGTTCTGGCGAAGGCAAGCCCATTTGCGACCACACGGATGGAGGATAGTTCTTTCCATCTAATGAAGATGTTTGAAATAACTTTTGGAATATCGAAATAGAGGAAAAGCAAAGTCTAACACGAATCTTTGTTCCTGATCCATTCGAAAGCGCTTTTTCAGACAAGTTTCGCAAGAGCTTGGCAACATCTTGCTGGGATTTTGATTTGGCCCAAAAACAGGTCACGATGATGAGTTCATGCTTGGTGTCAAGACATGATGAGAGAACGGATGAGAGAACCTGAGAACCAGTTCCTAGTATGAAGTTGGAGGGTCGAGAGGATGTTATTAACGAGGTTTCAGGGGAATTGGCGTAATAATTTGGGTCATCATCAGTACCAATTTGGGATATCCAGTTATCCATGTTGGAGCTTCAATACATAAGATCAGCGAGATGTCCTTGGAATGTACACTGCGATCCTACGCACGTTTGTGGATTGTGTTGGATGATGTCAAGGAGGAAGTATTCAAACATCACTCTAGAATAGTGGGTCATCACGTGACCAAGTTGGTTTATTTAACAGATGATTATGTTCCAGCAATTGTATCAGTCATCACCTGTAACGCTTGCAAGCATAGGGTTAGAATGCTTGATGAGCTTCTCTTGAAATGGAAAAGCAAAGACACTCAAAATGAAGAGCAAGGAGAAACATCGAAGTACCAAGAAACTACTCTAGCATGTCGTATGTTTCTCTTGCTTTACCCATTTAAGAACACTTTACAAGCAATTGGAGATCTTGGGATGTCCTTTTTACATAATCACATATAGCATTCGAGAAGCGTACTTCACCTCAGAAGATTGTCAGCACACATCACGTGTAGCATTGCTTAGCGAGCCCCTGAATACATTGCACTTTATACAGTTCTAATGCGCAGGGGTTCACTACTGACTCTCTTGCGGTGAGCTATGAAGTATGTTTTTGTTTCCAACAAGCTATAGTCCTTTCGGATCTTACAATACCTCAACACTCCTCCGGCCAAAGCTTCCTTGAGCAGCACAAAATATTCTAGCACTACTATCTCTCTCACACATGTGGCAAGGTCGCGCTCCCATAGCCTCTCTACGCCTCGATTAATACTTCTAAGGCTCAGCAGCTAGTGGTATGAGTACTGAATTAGGCTCACTTAGGGGCTGTTCACGCTGGAGTCGTTTGCTTGAGATAATAACTTGTTGACACATTTTCCACCTCTGGATTTCAACTTACTTTGATTAGTGCGATACTTGAATCATAGCCTAGCACTGACCTTGGTTTTCCTATCTTCTGCGCATAGAGCAATTGTATTTAATAGTCCGACACTATGACATATCCCAGGTAATATATTATAGGTCCAGGCTTTCAAGCGCTGGATCGAATCGGATTATCGAATTCTCAATAATCATATCAAACAACCAAAGTATCTCGGACATTTTCATAACCTATGTCTTTGTGTATGTGGGAGAGAAGCTGTGAATGGTCGGCATGATTTGTCATGCACCTAATATCTTCATACGTTAATGTTCCACATCTTCCTATGATCTGTACTTGTACTGCTTCTAGTCAACATTTTGAGGATAAATGGTACCTGGATAAGTAATGATCCAAAACTAAGTTTTCTATAACACGTAGAGCTGTGCAATTGTATGGTTTGATTGACCTCACTCATCCCTTGCAGGATGAGGTAAAGTTCAACACTTACTTTCGAGTTATAATGGACCTGAGATGAGGTAAATTTCGTAAGTGTATCAAACCAAGAACGTCGAGATTTAATCCTATTTCCAAACTAGCGATAAATATAGGACTCTAAAGCATGGGGAGCAGGAAGGTTTTATGGACTACGACCAGCAATCATGTTCTTAGCCGCCCTCATCAAACTTTTTATCAAACAACGTTTTACTAGAAAATATTTCGCTACAAATGTGAACCTGGGTATCTAGTAACCTGTAACTCCTCGCAGCGCAAATGCATATCATCTTATAAAAAAAATTATCTTCTCATGTGGATCGCTTTGAGTTTGTCGACAGGAACAAGACACACACTCCAACTATTGAGCCCGCAATCATTGTCAATATCTGTGGGCAAATTAGCAATTTGTCGCCGAGCCACCTTGTCTAGACCTGCAACCAAAAGAGAATCATCTAGCATACCGACTGCGTTTTCCATCCAGTTTGTACAATCGCAGCTCTTCTGCTATATTTGTTGACCGTCTTGACATAATTACTGAATCCAACTCCGAGACATGCCAAACTCAGCAGCCAGAAAACGATACCGAGAGGCCGCGCCATACGTCGTTCAAGGCGTGAGGGTTCAGATTTCAGGTGGAACGACACAACAATCGCGATTGAGACGATGGTCATGTATACAGATAGTCGGAGGTAAGAGAGGAAGGCTAGAAGAGGTTAATTGAGCTGGGGCATAAGTGTTGCTCATGGGAGATGTACTTCGTTCATTTGCACAGTGATCGCGCGCATCGCTGTCGGTATTGTCGAAGAGCAGAGGTCCAAAGACTGGTGGCACAAAGAAAACCGAGCGACCTGGATGACTTGATAGGAATGTCAGCTATTGTCACTGCTGGTATGACCAGGCCCATCAAACTCTCGCGACTCACTTTTCAACAATCACAGGTCTCACTCCGCGGCAATGTAGCGCACTGCGTGATGGCCGATCTATAATCTCTTCTTCATCTCCAGATTGTGGCATGTCTGGTGTAGTGTCCTCAACCCCGATGAAGTTTGCAAACTTGAGGTATCGAGTTAGACTAGGCTTGTGATCCAAGTTCGCGGGGTGGAGTGGGGGTGGGTTTGCGCTGGATAGCTCTAAAAGCCACCCTATAGTAACACTGAAGTGATCGGAGGGGCCAAGCAGCCGATTTTTTGGTGGCTTTTTCTTTAACTTCTATAGCATGTAATTGAATCGTAAGTATAGGGTGACCAGTATTAGTCCTTGCTATGTATTTGTATTAATGTCTGTATGATTCGCAATTATGAGTGGTAGTAATTTACCTTACCGCTACCTCATCGGCTGCAGATACCGCATTGGGTCAATAGCTCTTATCGTGGCGTGGAATGTTGCAGGCGGGGAAAATCTCATGCTTCGGCCAGCTGTTACTCATCTTTCCTTGCATTTTTTTTTGGTATTGCGACTATTGCTTTATCCTATATTTGAAGAGGTCCGGCCAAATCTCAATTTACACGAACTCGAATGTGTTTTCATCTATAGATATACATCTACATGTCTGGTGTTCTTTGCTCTACACAATAGATCCAACCGTCTTCTCTTAAGGTTTGCAAGCATTACCACGGGAGCTCTGAATGATATCATCCCCACATGTTCCAATCTTCAAGTACAGGACAACCTTATACAATGTCGACTCCTTCCCGGCCCATAAAGAAGCAACGTAGTCGCAATGCTTCAATCGCAAGATCTCCGTTTAGTACATCGTATCTGTCTGCTTCTCCCATAGCACAAGAGAGCATAGCTCGTGACCTATTAGAGTGCTCCGATGATGAGGATGATAGACCAGACAGTCCAGATTCTGGTAGCTCATCAAGCACCTCAACTGTGCGTCCTGATGATCACCTACACCGTTCAATGGTCAGTTCTTTCAGAAGACCGAGCGTTGTTGCTTATGGAGCAACCCGACCAGCGGCGACGCCTCAGCATTTGGAAGCGGCATGGCTCACCAAAAAGGAGAAGAAACAATCAAGGAACGAAGAGCGAAGTTTGCTAAGGGACAATCATCTTGTTCCGCCAAAGCATGCGGAACATGAGCGAGGTCTTTTAAGCCGATTGTATCGGAGTGTATTTAGCACCAAGATACCTAAGCCTGACGAGGAGGCCGGAGATGCTCCGCTGTTCACAAACGACCCATCAGAGTCCTCATTATTGCTACCAGAAGCACCCAGAGAGTCTAGAAGAACTCAGCATGAGCGACTGAATAGGCAATGGGAGGAAGCCGTGGCTGCAGGCAAAATACAAACAACATGGCAGAGAGAAACTATGACCCTTTGGAAGTATTCTCTGCCGCTAGTCGTTACTTTCAGTATGTACTCATATATTCTTGTCTCCAATCCAAATTCCCACTGGAATAGCTATTGGAGACGGTCACCTTATATGCCGAGATAGCAATTTAGACCATCTAAGTGGTGTTGTTTCTGGTGTCCAAGCGATTTTCATTGTGCTAACATGATTACTTCAGTTCTCCAATACTCTCTCACTGTGGCTAGCATCTTTACCGTTGGTCACTTAGGGAAAGTAGAGCTTGGCGCTGTCAGTCTTGCGAGCATGACTGCCAATATCTCTGGTTATGCAATCTACCAAGGCCTAGCTACAAGTCTTGACACTCTCTGCTCTCAGGCTTACGGTTCAGGTAGGAAAGAGCTTGTGGGTTTGCAGCTCCAGCGAATGGTTTACTTTTTATGGCTTTTAACTATCCCTATTGGATTCATGTGGTTTTTCGCAGAAGATATCCTGCAGAAGATCATACCAGAGAAAAGGAGCGCAGAGCTCGCTGGACTATATCTAAGAGTGCTGCTTTGTGGAGCTCCAGGTTTTGCGCTTTTTGAAGCCGGAAAACGCTTTGTGCAAGCTCAGGGTTTATTTTCGGCCACCACCTATGTCCTACTTGTTGCAGCTCCGCTAAATGCATTTTTGAACTGGCTACTTGTTTGGCACTTTGGCTGGGGCTTCATTGGAGCTCCAATTGCTGTAGCTATTACAGATAACCTATTGCCTTTTTTCCTCTTTCTGTATGTCTACTTTATAGATGGGAGACAATGCTGGAACGGGCTCACGCACAAAGCTTTTCGTAATTGGGGTAAGAAAGTCCCATTATAATCAACCCATGCCACGCTAAAGATTCTAGGTCCAATGATAAAGCTTGCACTTCCCGGATTGGTCATGGTTTTGGCCGAATATTTAGCATTCGAGATCCTTACTCTTGCAGCAAGTTATCTTTCGACAACGCATCTTGCAGCTCAGAGCATTCTGTCGACTTTGACTGCACTCACATTTCAAATCCCATTTTCCTTGTCCATAGCTGCCTCGACTCGCGTTGCAAACCTCATTGGAGCAACACTTTCAGATGCAGCTAAAGTGAGCGCGAGAGTTGTAAGTTTATCACATATCCACAGCTAAGGAAAATAGCAAAACTAACCAGCGTCTAGGCTGTCATTGCTGCTTCCGCTATCGGGATATTCAATGTGATCCTACTTTCATCGCTCCGGAACACTATCCCTCAACTTTTCACCAACGATCAAGATGTGGTAGATCTTGTAGCCAAAGTGTTACCGATCTGCGCAGCTTTCCAACTGTTCGATGCCCTGGCAGCAATCTGTAATGGGTTGTTGAGGGGCCTTGGCCGACAAGAAGTCGGAGGCTGGGTGAATCTCTTCTGCTACTATGTAATTGCTATGCCGATCTCGTTTGGTACAGCTTTTGGGTTGAAATGGGGACTCGAGGGTCTATGGGCTGGAGTTGCATTAGCGCTGGGATTGTGAGTTTGCCTTGTGTAGCATAAATGTTGATGTATGGAACTAACTATCGATAGGGTTGCCGCCATCGAGGGCCTCTTTCTGTTTAAAGCGAATTGGGAACAGGCAGTTGAGGCTGCACAGGATAGAAATGCCGCTGGATAAAGCTTGACAATGCTGGACACTTGCGGCTCATCCGTGGCTTACGACAAACATATAATAGATCTTTAGAGACAAGAAGACTTTTACTACATTCTTTTCGTCCACGTCCCGTTCTGCTTCACCCAATGCTCCGACCCGCTCTTCAAAACACTGACCTTTACACTCCTCAACTCGCTCCACTTCCCTTCAAACGCACCCACCCACTCTTTCTCCAATCCAACAAACTCACCATTATAGTCCACACCCACGACTTCCAACTCCTGAATGCCCGTCTCCGTCTCTGATAATCTAGCGAGCGTCTTGTCCCAGCCCCCATCCAAAGAAATGGAAATGGCCAAAACCTTCAACTTCAAGTCAGCCTTTAGGAACGCATCTACCTCGTCCAGCTGCAATTCGAACATGGTGCCGTCTAAAACCACCAGCTCCTTGCCCACCTTCTCCACCGCCTCGGCAAACCTCCTCGCCTTCTCGCCACGCACCGCATCGATCCGCCCCGTGCCCGCCTCACCGTCAAGGCTCAAACAGACCGTCAACCCAACCACCTCGCGCAGCCTTCCCATAAACTCGACGATGCCGTCGATGTCCAGAAACTCAAAGAGCCCTTCCTCCTCGCGCCGGTACTTGTATGCGAACTCGACCACCTTCAGCGCCTGCGGCGACGACTGGGTCCAGAAACCCGCCGAGGTGAACACGTCGATGACATGCAGCTCGCGGAGCCCGGGGGTGTTTATAAGCTGCAGCGCATCTTCCTTCTGCGAGCCGTGAGGCGAGGGCCCGCCAAGCGTCAGGGAGTATAGGGTTAGCGAGGTGAGGTTTGGCAGCTGGGTGGTGAGGGATGGAAGGAAGCGCGGCGGACTTGTGTGTGGATGCGTTAGTTTTTCATAGTTCGCCCCTCTGCGCCGCGAGAGAATATGTGAAAGGTGTCGAATGAAATGATCGGGAGATGAAATTGAAGAAGGAGAAATATATTGGCAAGCGGGTAGAGCGCACATCTAGTTAGTACCTACTAGTCTAGATGCCAAAACTATGTCTCTTGAAAGTCGGTCGCTTGCTATGCGACATATATATATATGTATAAACAGCACGACTTTGTCTTCTGGTTCAAGAAAGCCAAACATAGGAAACCCACGCAACTTACAAACCTAGCATGAACCCTTCCAACGTCAAGCTCCTGATGCTCTTCGGCAACTCGGGTATCTGCACCATGCCCTCCAGCAAGGCCGAATAGTCATCAAGAATGATATCCGACGTCAAGATCAGGTCTTTGATATCGGCCTCGAGGGCTTCGGGAGGGAACGTGGGAATGGTGAAGGTTTGGAGGGGTATTTGTGCTGCTTGAGCTTTGGCGGGGGAGGCGGCAGCGGTGGTGGAGGGGAGGTGGGACGTCATGGTGGTTGGTGGTGGTGGGTGATTGCAGAGTCCGACGAAAGATTGCGGGGGAAGAGGCTTTTAAATATATATATATATGTTTATTGATATGGTGCAGCGCGGCTGTGCCAGGACTAATCTACAGAGGATATACAAAGATACTCAAGAGATATCACGTCTAATTGTACCGTTCTCTCTCCCCAGCAAGGCTGAGAACACGAAGAGAGGGGTTGATGTCGTCGTCTCACGCATCTCGAGAGTCTTTCCCCCGCCCACTCCCTGCAAGGGCCGGGCCTCAGGCTGGTCCCCCCCCTCTCTCTTTTGGTCCTACAGTGGGGTTTTTTAGAGTAGGAAGCAAAGCAAAGCACACCCTCACTCCGTCCGTCCATCGTCTCGGAGAATTTCCCAGCAACGCGCTTGTTCGGGATATTATAACCAATCGTATAAAGTGGCATCATCTGGAAAACCCGCGATATTGCGGCGCATCTCTGACTGACTGACTGAAGAAAACCCAAAGAAAGAGAGAAAGAGCCTGAACGAAAAAACCCCTCGGGATCCCCCCCCCCTCACATCATCACATCAGATAATCAATCAGACCCTTAAGAACTTCCACAAAGGTGCCGTGCGTGGCCCAAACCGGTCCAACTGGAAAGTTTACCGTAGACTGGAAGACGGGACGATGGCGCATGGGCATCAACGGTGAGGGATTCCCGGAACAGCCTGAAGCATGCACATGGCAAAGCTGATACTTATTTGAGCCCACTACCGAAAATCCAAAATCATATCATACCCCTCAACTCCTTCTCCTCCTTCTCCCTACTCCTCCAAACTTCAGTTGAGCGCTTCCTTAGGGGCTTCGGTATGATGATCATCAACAGTCGCCCCAATACATTCGTCAAAGCCACTCAGCCACTAACCTTCTCGCTTCCACGGCCTTATCGACAAACCATCTGATATAGATCATAACACACCTATTATAGCGTTTGTGCGTACGCGGAAATGAAGGTACCTTTCTAGACTGGCGCCATGCCTCCTCTCCTGTGCCTTTTGTGAAAACAAATCAATCAAAACAAACTTCTTCAAAGTAAACATCAACTCAGATTTTGCATCTACGTTACTCCATTATTTTATCCAGGAACCGTCAATTCGTCTCCGTCATCTTTCATATATATCTTACACACGGAAGCAACCCTTTGCGCCGCGAGAGACAAATCCCGAATCCTGCATGAAAAATGCACCGCCGCTATGATTTTCGCGCCTCGACACGCGTGGAACTACGACAAGGAAAAGAAAATGGAAACGCTTAATATACATGGTGGTATCTTCAAAAAATGAAAAGCAAACGCTATGCCTTTCAGCAATATATATTACAAGAAACTGGCACCTAGCGCTCTCGGTGTGAAATCGCAGAGCCGATGTGCGCGCTGAAAGACTGCTGTAATCTCAAATTTACAGCCATAAGCTTGCAAAGTTTTAAGGGTTTTTGTAAACCCTAATGTATATCGAAAGATGTAACGCACCCACGTTGCAATTACTGGCTCCTTCTGGATGAGTCAGGCTTGTCGATGAGACCGCCAATATCAAGACGTCCCCGATCGTCTCTCGCCCTTGCTGGCTCCATCGAAGGAGTACCTCGATCGCGGATGGGAGCTAGTTGAAGATCACGCTGGTGCGGAGGCTGTGGAGGTTGGACCGGCGCTTGCGGCAGCTCACTCCGCGGTACCTGGTACGTAACCGGTGTCTGGCTAGGAGCATAATCTGGTCGCGGATATTGCTGTGGAAATGATGAAACATTTGTGCTGCTTTGGGGTATACTCTGTCCGAGGGGCCCTGGTGTCCTAAAAGTAACATCTGCACGCGGATCGCCGAAGGGGGAGCTTTGCATATATGAAGGGCTAGGGGTTTGTTGATAGATGGGTTGACCTTGGAAGCCATATTGGAGATCCCTAGCATACGGCGAATATGCAGTCGGGGACTGCTGATAGACCTGTGGAGTGGTGGGAACATTGATCAACATGCCAATGAAGAATGTGGAATCTTTCTTCGCTAAGCCGAAGCTAATACGGAAGCTTCTTTGTTGTCCATCTGTTCCCGGGAACGTGAGGTTCTCATTACGATCGAAGTTGATATTCCTCAACTCATCTGCCCCAAAGCCTACGGATCCTATTGTCCTATCCATTCCGAATTCTCCGTCGAATCGAGGAACGATTGGCGGGAGATAATTGGGCTCGCGCTCACGTCTTTCATTGTCGAAGGAATTTTGAAGCCGGAAGACTTTGTCACGATCGCCAGCACCCACAATATCGTGCAATTTTCGAGTCATAACAGATTGCACGCCAATCATATCACCAAATCCCCGTGAAGCTTTGGCAATTTGCAGGTCCATAGTGAGATATGCACAAATCTGCTCTGGTGGGAGTACTCCGCGAGACGTATTATATATATTAGCATCAGCAGTAGCTGCATGGTCGAGATATTGTGAAGTTCTCAAAGGAGTCGAGCCACCCATTCCCGGCTGGGATTTTAGAACTCTGTATGGATTGGACTGGGAGCGTTGAAGTGTTGTTTGCATCGAAGTATTTCCTTCGCTTGTGGAATACATCGACAATGGGCGCCTCATACTGTCTGGTGGTGGGTATCCCGGGCCCATTCCTTCATATCTAGGTTCTCTTTCATCCCGCAGTCTTGGTCGGCCTCTTTTCTTGTGTTGCACATCTACACATGCATCCTCCTTTCCATTGCTTAAGCATCGAGAGCAAGGCCGCTGCGCTATAATTCAAGTGTTAGCAAGTTTGCGATATAAACGATATAAACAAGTACAGCTATATCTTGAAGCTCGGATGATAGGAGATCCGAAGCATCCAGAGTTCTCGTGCATAGAAGAGGAAGGACAGTAGTTAAACCCCTGATTCTTGGCAAACTTCAGTGGGATAGCTGACTTCAGAATCAAGCCTCTATCTAGTCTTTTTGATGGCAAACATGGACTAGTAGGGACTTGAGTTGCAAGCATTTTACCGCAAGCATTTTACACCACACTTGACTCTTTCCACTGGGGTCCCGCTATTCCCCGCAGAGCATAAAGCTATCTTTGGATGTAGTCCCAAATGAGTGTACTCGCACCTGCTCTGTATCATTTACCTGGCTTTGCAGTGGTGTATGGCCAGTCCCACTGACCATGTTGAAGATCATCCCTTGCATTTCAAAGTGGGTTGATCTTAGTGTGCTACCAAAGTAGGGTTTCTTGAAGCACTGAGAAATAGCAACAAGATTATTCTGCAACATACCACAGCACAAATACTTTCAGGGCTATTTGTGCTCACTTGAGCGGGGTAATAAGGGGGCGTTGCATTTTTATCAATGAAACAACGCGTTTGGCTGCAATAACGGACTTCCGATTTACACCAATGAAACCTCCCCGACACATGTGTGTGAATCTCGGCTGCGACCCTGCCCTGATCAAATTGAAGCAAGGTTGAATTTGTCTAGAAGCAATGGATTGGAAAAAGTAAAGGAAACTGTTGCTACAGGCTGAAACACACGTACCATCACATCTATACTTGGTTAGCCTTGTATCAAGAGGGACTCCTAGAAATATCATAGCAAACATACCTAAGATGCGCCCTTTTGCAAGGGACACATGCCGAGGCTACATGTCCCTTTGTTTTGCGAATGCCTTTAGTGGAAGAAAAGTCCGGTGTATCTCGGACAGGTGCCTGCTCTGAAGTTCCGAAAGGAGGCGGTTGCGGAATATATGTCTGTTGTTGTTGCTGCTGCTGCTGCTGCTGCTGCTGCTGATGTTGCTGTTGTTGCTGATGGTGTTGTTGTTGTTGTTGTTGATGATGATGTTGATGTTGATATGAGTGAGGTTGCTGTGAGGCTCCTGGTATGTGTAAGGATTGATACTGAGCCTGTGGTGGCGCGTTTTCTCCTAATCTATAAGAAACAAACTGCCCTTGGTGAAGTGGCTCCTGGTAGGCGCGCAAGGGTGGCGGTTGACTTCTCCCTAAGGGCTCAGGTTGAGAAATCTGGCTGCCACGGAAGACATCTTGCCCAGATGATGTATAGCTTCCATGGCCGCGATCGCTGGAATCGGGATTGCGTCTTGGTGGGATTGGCGGAGATCCTGACATGGGCGGAGAGGGGTATGCCCTTGAAGGAGCAATGTCGGGGACCTCTCTAGCCCAGCCCAGGTCGAGAGAGAAGCGCGCCAGATCTGATTTGCCTCGCCGTTCGCCGAGCGAGATGTTGAGAATATGATTATGAAGATTCGTTGGGGATATCATGGAATTGATCGTCTGGGCGATATTGACTTCGGTCCAAGGAGCCGAATCGTGAAACACTACCGGTCTCTACTTGGAGAAGTGTGGTGGATCTGAGGAAAAGCCCATCTACCTTCACCCGGCATGCTATAGGAGCTTCTGAACCGCTGTTGGATCTATAGTTGTCTAAGATTTATTGCGATTGGTTGAAAGTATGCACTAGAAAGTTGGTCAATACAAGTTCAGAAATTTACAGCACCGAGCTGCCAACCTCTCTATCGCAACAAGTTGTGCGGAACACTATACAACAGTATACGGAAGACACGTACCTGGGTTGGGTTCAACAGCCAGAACAATGACCGGGAAAAAGGGAAAGAGGAGTAGCGCAGAAAAGATGGCAGTAGTTCCGGTGTGAAACTTGAGACAACGCTTGGGCAGGCCTTGTACCGCAGGTAATACCACAACAGCAAAAAAGTTCGTGAACGACTGACAGGGTCGGTGGGCTGCAGGCGCAAACAGTGTGCAACAGGCGCACTGGACGAGTGATATCGAGGTGAGAAACAAGAATGTTGATTTGTTCTGAGCTTTGCGCCGAATGGATGGCTGCTGATACCAAGCGCGGTAGGTAGTGTAGATGGCTACAGAACTATCGCTACTATGCGGGGCTTGGTCTTCAGACAATAGCTGACGATGATGGCGCTGGTCCTATGGTTCCTCGAGGGTCAAGTATATCTCGTGGTAAGGTGGGCGAGAGTTGGGTTGTGGTACGGGTTCGGGGAGGATGTTTCCTCTGGCTAGGCTGCTGGGGAACCGGTTTCGTTTGGGGCCACTGGCAAGATACGTTGTGCAAAAGGAAGGTGTGGTCTTCCACGGGCGTTTGGTAAAGTAGTTCTGGTGGTCTGGCAGTATCAGAAGAGGGGACGGTAGCTGCTGGAGGAGGCCGTTGGTGAAGCTCGAGGCAAATTGAAGGCCAAGACTGGGAGGTGGTCGGCAGTGAGTCCGTAGCGGCCAATGCGGACCAATCTTAGATTTCTGATGCTGGGTCAGTCAAGAGCAAGCAGCAATGGCAGTTTGGCGTGGCAGTATTGTGGTGGTGGTGGTGAGTAAGGTAACAGATGGAGAGCAGGGTGTCCAGCCAAAATCCAAAGCCTGAGGGGGAACGGTGCTAGGAATGTCGAAGCTTGGCTTGGCGCGGGCAGGGATGGCGTTGTAGGGTGGGGCGGCCTCAAGCTACAGGGGTTGTAGGACGTGCATGCGCCTGGACCGGGAGCTGACAGGCCTGAAGCAAATCCCTGGAGGAGGAAAAATAGGTTAGCCATCATCATACTATCATCCCATCATCCCATCATCCACACTCTCACAGCCTTCAAATTCAATTCACCAGCGCACGCTCCGTAAATAAAGCCCAACGACGCTAGTCGGTAGCCCCCTTCGCTTGCATTCCGAGATTCATCCACGACCGCGACCGAAACTCCATGCTGCTCCATCCCATCATGCTCCATGCTCCATGCCAGCTCCCCCCCCCCCTCCCCCCCCCCCCCCCCCCCCGGTGTGGTGGTGGTGGTGCTGAACGTGGATCGGAAAGTCTCAACCGGGCCCGTGTGGGGGGGCTTGCTGCTGGGACGAAGAACGAAGAACGAAGAACGAAGAACGGCGGCGATGATGCTCGAGAGAGGACAGACAGCAGTGCAGCAGTACAGCCGTGTAGCAGTGTAGCAATTCAGCACTTCAGTGAACGAACTAACGAACGACCAGCCGACCAACCGACCAGCCGCGTCGAACGCGCGCTGCGGCTTTGGTGGTGACAGAGCACGTTGGTGGCGCCTCGTTCCGCCCACCACCTCAGCTCTCCCATGTGGGAAGTGAATGGTGGTGCATTGTGTACAACATAGGCCGCTTGCCTGCCTTACTGCTGCTGCACCTGCATGCATGCGTTCTGTTCGCTGGAACAGGCGATAGGCAATACCAAACGTGCTCGAACTGATCAAATGGTGTCGCTAGCCCGCTATACAAGCTGGCTGGTATATGACTGATATTGGCTTCGGGCGGCCTCTAACCCACACACTAGAAAGAAAAGTGGTTGCATACCTTGCTTATGGACAGGATGAATGTCGATGAATAATCCTGAGGGCGGGAACTGGCCGAGTCGATGTCGCGCTCGTGATCAGCAACGGATATCTGAACCGTGTTCACAACTTTCTGGCCTCGTCGCGGTGTGGTGTGTGCTGCAATTGGAGTTGGAGGAGATGTCGACAACGGCTAGGACAAGTAGCAAAGGTGACCTCTAGAAGGAAGTACCGGCGTTACTAGATGCAAAGCTACACCAAAGCAGGCAAGGCAGAGCAAAAGCAAGAAGGGCAATAAGCGGGAGCCAGTAAGGGTATATAACAATAATATCACTGCTCCCAAGACCTAGTTGAATCTTCGGAATTCTGAAAAGCCCGTGCTTTTTGCAGCTAAACCTATCGGTGAAATCGGGTTGGCATCGACTGCTAACAAAGAATACAGGTGAAATGCGTTACTTGGTTTTATATCTTGGAACCAAGCGCTATATGCCGCTCAGAATCGTCCGGGGTTGTGTCCGCTCCTACCCCAGACCAAACCTTCGGTACTTTTACAGCAAGAGCTGAATGGTGATCAAAGTGTAATTCATGCGATGAGAGGACCGAGTGACAGCCAACGATTGCACGTCCAGGTCAGGCACTGACCATGTGTTTTTCATTCTGTTGCACAAGTACATACTTCATTGGCTCTCAAGACATTGAGGTCATACTTCTTCTGGTTGCTTCGGGATCTGAGAGCTTGATGAAGCCTCCCTTTTCAAACTTCATACCCTACCATTCGCTTGCTATCCGTTTTTCCCATAACTGATCTCCCTTCGGCCATGATCAAACCGGAAACCCCTACACGAAGCAGTTTAATTTAAAAAAAAACGTCCCCACTCCTACATGTTGCTGGGACAGATATCCGGCAATCCTGGTGATCATCTGTAACTTACACATTGCTACTCCAATTCTAATGTCTGAGTGAAGCGCTTAGAGGGTTACTGATCTTCATGAGCCTTGTATGTCTTATGTTTTGGGTCAACCATGATGTTCAAGTTGGGAGAGATGATCACCTCCTGTTTACTTAAGATTCCAACGTCAAAACAATTACAGCTGTTTTTCCAATCACTTGGGTAACATTAACTTTCCACTAGATATGCAACGTCTGCCTGCTAATCTCTATTACGAGCTGGGATTTCTAAGGGCGTTTTTAGTAGAGAGGGAAAAGTGTCATTAACTATGGATCTGCCCAAACAAGACTCAGCTTTGTCGGTAGGCAACTAGTAGTGGAGTTTTGCAGCAACTTTTGCGATGTGTAAGAAAAAGCATATGTTGCTAATTAAGTGACTTTTTGTGTCACAATCCGAATAAGCTTCTGTCGAGGCCACGTTTTCATCACACTGTTGTCTCAGAATCTGATCAAAAGCAACTCGAGCCACCTCCACCTGACTCTTGTGGCTTACGCGCCGGTCAATACCTCACGACGAGAGTTCGCACCAAGCGATTTTCCGAAGAATCCGCCTATTTTCCGAGTCAGGAGTTGAGCGGTGTGAATGAAGTCCAGCATTAGTTCCTCGGTGATCCTCTCCCCAGGTCCAAAGCTTCATGAAATTTGACAGCTCAGGCTGGAAGGAGAAGCACATGCGACTGGCACCTTAGCCGAATGCAATTACCAAAAATGTCAATATTTCGGTTTCGGGGACCACGATCTCTGACTTTCCCGCCCCTAGAGAACGCCATCGTTGCTCGGCCCATACCCCGGCCCAACTGACAGCTTCCCAATACGACTTAGCTGTCAGCGTCAGCGTTTTAACTTTCAGACGAACGGGAGTCTTCCTGGAGAGGTGGTGTGGTGCGACGGTGATCCATCCGTTCGAAATTGCGAGACAAGGCAAGCGAGCTGTGGTTGAGACCCCAGGGTGTGGCTATCTGGTGGTCAGGACACTCGTACAGTAGACGCCATTCCGAGAGAGCGAGAGAGAGACAGAAACACTTGGACAGAGAAGACCCCCTTGGCGAAGATAGCTGCTTGCTGCGAATGCTCGACACGGAAACCAGGTGACCGACGTACACTCCAACCTTCAGCATAAACCCAATTTTATAATCAATATCGACGGGATAGGGCTGCAGGCGTGAACGTTTTTAATCGGGTCTCATCATCCAGCTCTCCACAACGTAGCCCAGTCAATAGTTCGTCACATTTCAGCATGCAAAATTGGAGCGCGAGTGCGCAGATCCAACATATCTAAAGTAGACGAGTTGTTCCGGGGTGCAAAGCACCAATCATGGTGTTAAACATGGATGATCATATTGATGGAGCTCCAGCAGTTCTGCATATACGTACAAGCCACAAGGTCCTCGTCCTCTAACCCACGTTTTTCCACCTCAGGCCATCATATACCAGAAGACAGGAAGTTTGGTAATCTTCGGCAAGATCGCTGCAAGTTGGATCGTGCATAGAGAACCTAATTTTGAGCTTACTTTTACGATGTGTCGAGAGGAGCGGTTTTCACGAAAGCTGCCGAGTTTTTCAATGCTCTTCTTAGCTCAGCGAGTCAGGAACCATGACGGTGGGTGACACCTGGTGCCTGTAAACCGGATCCCTGCCTCCTGTAGCGAATCTTCGAACGGAGAGGCTTTCCTTGACTTCAGATTGTACAGTTCAAGTCTGGTAGTAGTCTCGTGTTGGCGGGGAAGCTAATTTGGATGTCTATGAACATTTATTGGTGTCAGCCTCTTGAGCAACATACCACAACGCAAAAAGCGGAACCGAGCAATCGATCTCAAGGAAAATGTTCATGATTCCAAGGTTGGACAATACATGCGACAGCTTGTGAGTTTGGGACCATTGGCACGGACGCAGATATTGCTCAAGGGTCAAAAGCCCTCACAGACCTTTTTATCTCATCCCATCTTATCCCATCCGGCATCATGGTGCATACCCGTATTCAATCGGTTGGGTGCAGTAGAAGTACACTTACTGTACTATATTAGCAGGCAGGTTGTCAATGATGAATCATCATCATTCCGTCAAAGACCCATATACTACTGTTAAGTGACATGACTCTTGGCTCCCGCTATCGAAAAGCTCGAAGCCAAGGTCAGTACAAGGGAGCCCAAGCCCGGTCTTCCAGCACGGTAGGGTTACTGTCGCTACCCGCCGATATGTCAATCATAACACATCTGACTATAGGTGCGGTTATTGGTTTGTTATGCACTGCTAATTGCAGGCTTACCCAGAACCCTTGATACCTCGTGGGATTACACAATCTTCCCTTCCGCCACCGAACCGTACGGCGTGTATGGGCGCTCGGGAGGACGTCCTTCGTTAGACGCTAAGATCTCGTTCAAGATCTACCTTGTATATCCCCTTTTTCCCGCGCCCGCCTTCGGCCATCCTGCTCCTCGCCAACAGTCTCTTCGGACAATTGTTTAGAAAGTGCGGGCTAATAACTGATCTGTGCTTTCAATCCCTTCGCCCAAGAAGGAAACGAATGTCTTCCGGACGGGGTGTATGACGAGTGACTAGCGACTGACAAGTTGTTGGCGGTTGCACCGAGAGATTCTTCCTTGCAAATCTGTCAAGTTACAGTTACGGATTACGGCTTACTTCTTTTAGCTTGACGAACGTATCTTAGCGGAGTATACCCATGGCCACTGCTGCAAGTGAGATCTCAATAACGGTCAAATCAAAGACAATTTGCATGTGCAACGTGTGTTAAGAATTAATCTGAACCGGCCATGTACTCCCATCCTCAGTTTGCATGCTCGTCAGCATGATTCCCAAAACAGAACAATCCTGAACAAAGCAGTCCAAAGTAGCAGCTTTTAGCGCTCAATGCGGGGAGCATGAATTTGCACGGATTGAACAAACTGGAGGAGAATCATAATTGACGCTGGCATAATGAGTAGAAGGCATAATGAAATAATGTCGTTTTTCCCGTACGGAGAAATAAATCTGCACGCGAGCCCCAATATGGTAATAGGAAGATTTTCTCTCCGAACCGAAACCCTTGTACGGTCACTTCATGCAATATTGACCAAATATAGTGGGTTTCGTTATTTTTCTGATACCAGAGTCTGACACCATTGAGGACACAGCTACATCTTTGTGTAGGTTATATTTTAGTGAGTGCAAGCGCGACCCGGAGCATAAGGTGTGCACGACAAGTCACTATTAGCGCCCGACTTGAGGTCAGCTTCCGGTTCTGAAGCTCTCCGACAATCTGGGTCGACGGACGTTGGACGCGTGCGCAGATCGTATTTCCTAATAGCGGTAGCGAAAGGAGTCCGCAGCATCATCACCAGGCCCAGGGAACCTCGTGGGGTCTGGTCAATCCCTAATCCTGGCCCGGTAAACCCCCCCGAGTAATATTGAGATCATCCATGCTCATAATGATAGTGGCCGAGGGAGAAAGAGACGACGTCGCGGTCACGTTGAAACCCAGAGAACTGAAGATCAAAGCGCAAGTTTCTGATGCTTCAGATCATGTATAATCTGTGACATGTTCATCGGCGACTAAATACGCATCTGGCGGCGGGAAAGCAGGGGTTCATTTTGGAAATCCGTTCCTTCGGAGAAAATGTGTTTGGTTAGGTTTTGTCTCATCTGATGTTCCCAATCGTCCGAAGAAGAAGCAGATCAAACCAGAGCGGGCTATTACAACAATCGACGCTGCATCCAATAGGTCGGGGCTACACCTACTATTTGGCGCCTCGCGAAGTGTGTTGCATGTTCGCCGGCCATGAGGCCCACGAAGATTAGAATGGAGATAATTTACGAAATGGTACGAGGCGTGGGAAGTTGCAGTCTGATCGCACACCTGAATTGAATTTCCATTGCCAACTTAAGGCATGGCAATCTCCCGCAGACGACTTTTTCAATGCCGTTCGATGCGGTTGACGTGACCTGGTGTTGTCATACAAGCGAACTAACTGCAGGCATGTGGGCACGACAGGAAACCGGAGCCTCATTCTTATGAACGGTGGCAATTGTCCGTCTGCGAATACAGATATAGTTTTTATGCTATACAAACGTTACCGAAGCCTGCGGCCGTCCGATCTTGTTTTCTCGCTTCCCGTGCTTCATGCCATGAGCATCACGGACGTCGCCATCTCACCACGGCAGTTGTTGGAATTCTTGGAGGAGAAACTATCGAAAATAGGCGATTTTTTGATCTTCATCATGGCATAATCAGCAAAGCGTTCGGTTTCCTCGGCTGTGCCCTAGGTATCTTTCCCTGCCACCAAAACCCAATTCGTTGTTCTCGAGTGAGCATCACAGAGTTCAATTGGTCACGATGGTCATTTTTATGCCCCCAGGATTTATTTTTATTTAGATCCTACGCCGATTAGCAAACATCTCCCTGATGTATGTCTAGCCGAACTTGTTCCAATATGTTGATCTCTGATATAATAAGAAGCCTGTGGCACGTTTTGAGAACCCCTGATTGCTAGAAACTTAACATTTTGCGCATGACGGTATATAGGTTGAAGCATTTTAGATAGTTATATAGGTACTTGTCAACGAGTTCACACGTCAACTTGTCCAAACTAGCAATCTTCTATATTCTCTGATTTGATTGTAGTATGCTCCAACGTCAAACTGATATTCCAGTACGAGTCAGCGAGGACTTCTTATCATGAAGCTACTTACAAATAATGTGCCTTTTTATGCATGCTTATGTGAACCATTCTCCTACAGAACAAATTCCTTGAGACATACTACGAAACCTATGAGTGTTTCTCGAGTCATGGACTAAGCAGTCATACCTTGGGTTACGTTCCGCCAGGACCTAAAACTACTCGTAAATTAAGAAATGCTTGGTTGTTTTTTTAAAAAAGAATATTTGGATCCTTAGGACAGAATTACTCTAGACAGGAGGCAGTCAATCTACAACTCAGAGTACAACACCTCTAAGTCTTTTTAATCCTAAATCCGTCGAAGAGTCGGGGCAAATATTGCCGTAATGCACCAAGTTAAGGGGTTGGAAAACTTTCGGTGATAGATGGGTGCGAGTATTCACATCAACCAGATAATCTCTGATATAGCAAACTAAACAAGGAAAAAGCTCGATATATCCAAGAAAGTGTTGCTCATATATCACTATAGAAGCGAAGATATTTTATCAAATACAAACCCAACTTCCATATTTCCATCCGCAAATCTAAAACAGACAGACAACCTCCCCAAGGTATATCTAAAGGTTACAAATTGATCGGCTTGCCATTAGAGAGTAAATCAGCTATGGTAACTCTCAACTCAGGAGAGGGGCACCTACCTATTGACATCACTACACTTTCTTCTTTCCTGTGTCTTCACTGTTTAGGTAAGGGCTGAACCCAAGGAAAGAAGTATGTTACCTTGACGTGTCTTGCATTTCTGACAAACTCTAGGGCATGTTACAATGTCTCACCTTCAAACCTAGTCTCATCCCATTCAAGATTCAGCCCAGTTGGTTCTGTCATTGTAGTGGATAGGCGAATCTACAGTTAGCGGTGAGTATACGCTAGTCCTACCCGATGAGATTTTGAGAGAGTATCTATCTTCTAATGTTAAGATTGAACATCTACTTCTGGTACATTCATTGAGCCTTCCTGCTATCTGTAGTAGCACAATCGATTTAGCACCTTTCATTGTAATTCAGCAAGCAGAGCTGGAAAAAAGTGTTCACGAATTTTTGCACATCATGGGGGTTAGTATAAGTTGTTCATAGTCAATGCTGAGGAACAAGCCCGTCACTTCCGCAAACCGCCCACTCTCAACATCACACGACCACCTCATAAATTTCCCTCTATCATACTGGTCGCCTTAGGGAAGAGTGACGGAATTAAATCAGTCCTGATACGCATGCATGTTCCCGCGCCGCAGCTCTTGTCCCGCTAATTGCGTGCATCGCGGCAAAAGAAAATAAAAATTTGCAGATCCAGGAAACGCTCCGACTCCACTCTCCCTTTTTCTCGAATCGCTTCTGTGCAACCTAGGCGTAAAGACCCCTCTAGTTCGTCTTTGAAGTTGAGGTTTCACTGCATTTGCTGGTTGTGGTTCTTCGAAGGGGGGTTGGTGCAAACACAAGACATGCGGATCTGATGATCTGAATGTGAAAATGTCGGTCTGGAAGTGAGGATGTGCTGGATGGATGAGCAGCAAGGCTTTAATGTGCACGCGGGTTCAAAGCTTGAAAACTGTTAAACTAGAGTTAAAACAAATTGCACACCGGGGAATGAATATGTTGTTCATATTGTCAGCCATATAGAGATATATATTCAGATGTGAGTTGGTGGAAGTGAGAATCGCCGCTTCACTCCCTTCATCGTTTTTTAAGATGACTATTTCCACTTAGTACGATCTCGGGAGAAGAACCGAGTAGAGCAGGGTAGTGATGAGATGAATGAAATGGAAAGTGTGGTATGTGATACAATTCACATGCAACCTGCAACATGTACATAGCGTGCCATATCTCTGGTAAAAGTGTTTGTTGTATACCAATATTCTAGAAATGGATACGTGCATCGTTACACCAAACGCCGTGTAGCCGATATTGGCCCCTAATCTGCGCTGTACATGCATAAAATAAGAGCAATAAATATTCAACCGAGTCATAAGCATGACAGTTCCTGTGTTGAGTCTCTAACGACTTTACCCTCATTCACAATTACAATTGACTTTCGATTCCAGCGAAATGCTCCTCTCCAGGCCAGTGAGCTTCAGGCCAAACATAACGCATCGCTTCCCATATGTGCCTGTTACATAACTTAGCTTTAGATCATTGAGCTCTTCTTCAAAAAAAGACTTACCTAACATGTATGATCTGCAAACCGTCTTTGACTTCCTGTGGCAGGTCTTTGACGCTGCATGAAATATTAGCAAATGTCAAGTTAATTGATACGTGATGCCTTACTCCTTCTTGTTTTGTGCAGGTAGAAGCACCGTCTTCACACCAGCTCGTAAAGCTCCGATAAGTTTTTCCTTAATGCCTCCGACGGCAGTAACACGGCCGCGGAGTGAGATTTCACCCTTGTATTTGTTAGACAAAGACTTGAAGAGAATATACGGAAGAACATACTGTCATGGCCATGGTAGGAGGTACGGCTTTCCCTGAAAATAATGAAATAAGTGCGATGGTGTGGGCCATACCAGCGGATGGGCCATCCTAGTATCGATTATTAGCAAGTAGAAAACACAAGTGATTTTAATCATACCTTGGGAATTGCTCCCGAAGGACAATGCACATGAATGCTACGTTTCTCCATGATATTCTCCGACGGATCATGTGTTAGGCCAAGCTCATACGCATGCCCTTTAACCCAAGAGAGTGCAACTTCGACACTCTCCTTTAGAACGGCGCCAAGCGTACCAGTAAGCTGCACGCTTCCGTGTCCTGGCATATCAGCAACTTCGATAAAAAGGATGCTACCATTGCCACCAGAGCTGTAGGCCACCAGACCAGTGACGATACCTGGGCGGCTAGTCACCTGTTAGCAATTCTGTAGTGACATATGCTCGGAGATTTTGTATCGGGTTGGTTTTGATAATTGTGTCAAAGCCTTCGAATAAAAAAAATTGTCTACTCACCTTGTCTTCTCAGCAATCTCCTCATCGTACTTTTCAATTCCAAGAATATCTTCAATATCCTCAACGGAAAGCTGCGACTTATACTTTTCAACATGGCCCGCATCTTTTGCTTCAGCATACTCAACAGCCTTCGCCCGACACACGGAACCAATCTCCCGCTCTAGATTTCGCACTCCTGATTCACGTGTGTACGACTCGATAATTTTGGACACGACATCAGGATTAAACTCAATCTGCCCGTCTCCGAGTCCGTTTGTACGAATTTGTTTTGGAATCAGGTGTTGTAAAGCAATGTGACGCTTTTCGAGAGTTGTGTATCCTGGAAGATATATAGTCTCCATACGATCAAGTAACGGTGGAGGGATTGTATCAAGACTATTTGCAGTGGCTATAAAGAGTACTTTACTAAGATCAATTGGGATATTGACGTAGTGGTCAGTGAAGGTGTGATTCTGTTCGGGATCAAGAACTTCTAGCATGGCTGCCGATGGATCACCATGGAAGTTTGATGTGCTGTGAAACGTTAGTTGTCATTTCTCGGATGGAGGATCCGCAGTACCAACCCAACTTTGTCGATCTCATCGAGCAAGAACACAGGATTTGCAACTCCCACTTTCTTCAAGCCGTTTACGATTAGACCTGGCATTGCTGCAACATATGTTCTGCGGTGACCTCTAATTTCCGCTTCATCTCGCACACCTCCAAGAGAAATGCGGTGAAATTTGCGCCCAAGCGCTGTTGCGACAGATTTTGCTAAACTGGTCTTGCCAACTCCTGGAGGACCTACCAAAAGCAGGATGGGCGACTTATCAATCATACGCTTATTCTTCAAAACTTCGATCTTTTCCAGTGCCTTCTCCTCTTCTGCTTTTTTGACCTGGACTTTCACATCATCATTAATAGATTGTTTAAGCTTCAGGACAGCAAGGTACTCTAGTAATCGCTTTTTGACCTTCTCAAGCCCGTAATGATCACCATCTAGTTGTTTTCTTGCTTTACTCAGAGTTTCAAGTCCAAGCTGGTCTTCTGTCATATTAGACCAAGGGATTTCCGACAAATTTTCCAGATAGTTCCGTGTGACCTGGTATTCTGCTTGGGCAGGTGACATTTTCTTCAATCTTTTCATTTCTCGGTCTGCAACTTTGGCGGCTTCCGGCGTGAGCCCAGCTTCGTCAAGCTTCTTCTTCAATTCATCCATTTCATTGGGCTCCTGGTCCTCGTCGGGTCCACCCATTCCATTCCCAGCCACTGCTGGAGGCATACCGCCACCAAGCGCAGCGCGTCTTGCTTTCTGGCTGTTCATTCTGTTTATCTGATCCAAGTCGATGTTTGCCGGAATACTTGAACTGCTATAGGTAATGCTAACATTGTTCTTGATATTCCCTACTTGACGTTGCAACAAGGCTATGGCTTTCTCGAGTCGATCTTTGACATCCAATGCGGCTAGAACTTGCAGTTTCTCCTCAAATGATGCTTCGACAATGTTGGTCATAAAATCTGCAAGTAATCCTGCATCTTGGATACCTTTCTTTCCTATATATAATTCAAGTCGTCGTGCAAGTATAGGCGATAAACTTGAGGGTCCAGACCTTCGTGGAAGCAGTGATGACAATCGTAATAAGGTAAGAAGTCTAAAAGTGTTATAATTAGCCGCTACTCAGATGTTCGTAGTCGAGCTCTGAGATACTCACTCTCTTGAAAGCGATTTAAGATGGGCAAAAAGACCTTGTAATGCAACATCATTAGGAAGTATAGCTTAACACAGATTAGCCTCAATTCAGGATACATGTATATGCCCCTACCATCATCATATTCATAAGTGACCTCGGCTTCGAAGAAAGGACGCTCTTGCGTAATATTATCAACTCTCACTCTTGATATCCCCTCCACCAATAGTGCAAACTCTCCAGTTCCTCGTCCTTCTACCCCCGTTATCTTCGCGGCCACCCCAAACTTGAACAGATCCTCCTTCGAAGCACTCGCAGGGTTTATATCTAGTCGCTCTTTTGGTTTCGGAGTCTGCTCATTGGGTTCTATCATCTTCTGGCCCAGGGGGCTAAGCAATGGCGAATTCAACGGCACGCACGCAATATTGACATTGTCGAGTCGCTGACTTGGAGTTTTCGAGGCGGCTCGACTATAGACACTAGAGAGAAGAGCTGGTATGTCCACCCGATTGCCAGCAACTGGTATTCTTAAGACGATACCCGGAAGTAGAACGGTATCCTTGGCTAGAGGAATAACGGGTAGCGTAACCATCGCCATTGTCTCCTAATCAATGGAATTCGGCTAAAGTTTATGCTAGGAAACTATGATGATATATGCAATGTTGGTTCTCGTTAATTTAAAAAAGGTTGTGATGTTAGAATGGTGGCAATCAATTCGTAGACATAGTGACATCGAGAGTCATGCTGGGGAACCTCGGCTCAACTCGTCAAAGTGTAGGTGAGGCTCTCGGACAGCCTTGTGCAAATTTGGGAGTGCGACTCAGAAATTAGGAAGTTAGAGATTCTATGTTGTTTTTGATGGACCCCCGGCAAATAAAACTGGTAGATATCTAAAACATAAACCGATATTTTCTGCTTCTCACTTGTCACATTCGTACTGGATTAAATCAAAAGGCACTGTGCACGTGATTTCGAAGTGGATTATACCTACTATATAACATATACAATAAAAGGAAAACATGACTGTTGGTAATTGATGTAAACTAGAGCTACCTAGCTTTAGATCTCCCAGACTAATTAGAATCAGATCAAGCTAGGCTAGTTCACAAATATTCGAGAGACCACAGCTACGGAATACACAGGGAGATATATTAGGACACTCGTAGTTTAAAATAGTAATCAGCTAACAGCAGATGAAGTGATTACTGAAGTAATATGGGAATTTAATAATGGACAACAGGTGCTAAGGTCTACAGAAGAGCATGTTGCCCAGCGACAGGCTCCTTGGCTAGAGACTAGCTAGGTAAATGATGTACGAATCTAATTCTCGCTGAGGAGAGTCTCATCTTTTCACACCATTCGAAAATCTGAGTAGCAAGCAAATACACCAGCAGGCCCAATTTGACGACAAAAATGAGTAAAGATCCTCAAGTTTCACCTCCATCCTTGCTCATGAATTCGTTATTGGGATGGCACAAGATGAATTCGACAATACACCAGATGTTTAGAGTTTATAGGCCAGTACAAGAATCCACTGTGTACGTCTTGTTCTTCCTTCACATAATAACATGTTGATACCTTCAGCTTGTCAGAATGTAACCACTTCTGAACAAGAAAGCCACCTATAGCCCTAATCTGCAATTAGCTTATGTGCTAAGAATGATGTTTTATAGTTTCACTTACGTCTGAAGCTCTAGAACAGTGTCACTTTTCGAGAAGGTTGTGTCCGTCACATTGCTACGCATTTCTTGGTCCCATAATCTCATTTTAATCGGAATCTTTTGAAATAGCTTTAATACCAGACGCTGATAAGCTCTTCGCTGACCGCACTAGGAGTCAATACCCCCGTCTCGGTTATGAGCGCTGAAATCAGTGCTGGAGGTGTATAATCGACTGCATCGACTGTTGCTGTGGAGGCTGCTGGCACGGATGGAGTACTACTAGGGAAGTATTCGTGCTTTTCTTCCAAGTCTGGGATCTTGGCATCTGATTTGCCATCTTCCTCCGTTGTAAACTTGATAACCTCTTGATCGACTCCTAGATCATATTGCCCCAGTGGGTATAATCTGACAAACTTATGACTTTCCGCAGCGACATAAAATGGTTTGCCTGCTGCTTTTGCAAGCAGAGCAATTTGATATGTTCCGAGTCTGGAAATGATCCCACCGTTCTCTACCACACCCTCAGCACCCACAATGACCAAATCTACTTTCCCCATAGCATAGCCGACAGCTCCCTCAGATATGGTCGCAACAGGTACAGATTTAGCCCTCAGAGCAGATACCACTGCACTGCTTTCTGCGCTCCTAGCATCATTCATAACATATATGACCTTAAATCTCACATTTCCACCACTGGCACTTGCCTCTGCGGCTTTGCTTAACAAAGTTCCCACTACCCTCGAACCTCCATGTGTCAAAACTACACTTCCATCTCTAACAAAATGCCTTCCATAGGAAGCAATCCGTTCCCTGGCTGCCTTCGCCCGGCTTACAAAAAGCCTTCCATTACTTAGTAAGTGTTGTCTAACTGGTTCAAAGCTACCCTGGGTACTAGTTTTCATAGAAGATATAACATAGCGATAGAATAGATCTGTTCCAGCCGAAAGAGAGATTGAATTAGGGATTTGCGATTTTAGGTAACTAGATTGCGCTATTACGAGGTCCAAGGTTTCATAAACCGTGACCGCTTTTGACTGGGCGAGGAGTTCTATAAGTGCTTCGATTGCGGCGACTGGCATAGTGAGGTCTGGGTCTTCTGCTATTAGTCGGTGGTAGGTTTTGACGATGCTAATGATGAGTCAGTGTTCAGTACACGAGAGAATAGTATTGTATTGCGCACTCAAAGCCCTTGGCTGTGCCATCATGTATATTCCCGACACTTGCCATTCTGTTCAATGCTGGCGGATGACCCTCTAGAGGTGGTGGTGTCGAGCTGCCTTCGAAAGTCTGAACTGTTAAAATTGTGTTAACGAGGCTAGAACAGAGAGCATCATGAGCTACTATAGCTCTAGTGCGAAAGCCTATTTAGGCTCCGAGGGATGGCTTACCTGAAATCTCCATGATTGCTAGACTGCAATTCCGAGGGTCTTTTCTGAATTGTTAGGTTGACGAGTTGTACTATTTGATATAAAGAGGAGAGATTAAGAGTCAGTATAGTTAGTATTGGATGATTCCAAGCAATTACAAGTATTCAGGCACGACAGGGGTCTGGAGCCTTGCTGCCCCACCCCGGAATGGTATCAAGTAACAGGCCTGAAGACCCCTCCTTTAGCTCACCTCCTTCATACATATCGAGCTTGGAAAAGACAAACCAAATCTCTCTTATATTTGCAACCACATATTATCGACGTGAAACATCATATTTCTACATTGCAGTTACCACTGCTCAAGACGCTATCACAATAATGGAAACAATTGACCCCGCCACTGGGAAATCCCTCCCTGCAGATGCCATTCAGCGAATCCTTTTCATAGCACCAACGGTCCATGTTTATAACATCCCACCTCTCACTAGCACAAAGGGTTATGTTGCAGCTAGCTGGACTGCTGATAACAACAAACGCCAGATTTTCACAGCCCGGCTACGAATATTAGAAACCGCGATCCCAACACCAAACAATGAAGAAACAGTGAAGGCGGATATCTTACTAGAGGATCCCAAGACTGGCCAGCTGTTCGCAGCAGCTCCATATATGGTACCATCTGTGATAGAGCAAGTGCTGGATTCCTCGAGATTCTTTGCCGTGAGGGTGCAGGGAGAAGGAGGTCGAAAGGCAGTACTTGGCATTGGGTTTGAGGAACGGAGCGAAGCATTTGACTTCAGTGTTTCTCTACAAGAAGCAAGGAAGACACTTGGCATTGAGGACAATGGGAAGATTGGAGGTATCAAAGCTACGAAGCAGCTAGAAATAGCGGCGGAGAAAAAGGACTTCAGTTTAAAGGAAGGCGAAACTATAACAGTCAGCATTGGCGGAAGAGGCAAAGGTAGGAGGGCTATAGGTAAAAGTGAGGATACAAGTAGCGATCTAGGAGGAGGGTTCTCCTTACCACCGCCTCCAAGCGGTGGTTCTGGGATTTCGCTTTTACCTCCACCACCGAGTGCGCAGGAAGTTCGGAAACAGAAGAGATTGAGTCAAACCTTTGAGCCACCGCCGCCAGGATCTATAAAAGATCAAGGATTTGATGACGGAGAATTTGGAGAATTTCAATAAAGGCTCTGGAGTCTAGCCGGTGGAATTATACATTTCATACTATCTTCTAAATACTTGCGGACTTGTTAGATACCCAATGGATTGCTTGTGCGATGATTCACAAATTTTATTTCATAATCACTGTCAATATTTCCATCGACTGTTAATGTAGGTTACTGCCTGAGTGGCAAGTCGAAATATCCGAATTCTTTACCTCCTTGTGCCCTTTCTTTGTTTGTTTCATCATTATTAGGGGTAATCGGTAAACTGTGGATTTGATGTTTAGGGGCATCAGAAGGATTTGTTGCATGCTGTCCGTCATCCATAGATGAGGAACGACGTTTTGACATCGGCGGCCTATGGACCCTTGTTCTATAATACCTCAGTGGCTCATCTTTACTCAATTTGAATGGTTCGTCCATTGAAGAAAATCCGGACTTTGGTAGAGTTGTATTATCATTTAGGCAGGGGACTAGTTGACCATCCTGCTGTGGACGCTGTGCAGAGCCATTTAAGTAAGCTTCTGCGTTACTATGAGGAACAAACTCTGTTGACAGAGGGTTCAGGCGCACCGAATCTGTGGGACGAATCTCGTTGCCCATCATGTGAGGATTGCTCCATGCCTGGACATGTTGTTCTTGCTGCCATTGTTGGTGTTGAGCCTGCTTAAACATCTCCTTTGATTGAATTTTCTGGTCTATCTGGTTGAGTTGGGTCAGAATCGCCTTCTCTTGTCTAGTAGCTTCTTTGACTTGACATCTCAACCACCCCAACTGTTTCTTCTTCGAGCGACGTAAATGAGGCTGTTCATTTGAGGCAAGTGCTTCTTCCAGGGGTGGAATTTTCTGTAGCAACTCTGTTACTGTTTCAATCTGTGATCTCAGCGTTGTCAAAAGATACTTTCGCTCAGGATAGAGCAAGTCAAATTGCCCCAGATCTTGGGGACTGTTGAGGCTGTTGAGGCTGTTGAGCCCAAAGTTGGAAATAGGATTGGACGCGTTCATATGGCTGTGTTGTTAATCAATAGTTCGGTGACTCGGAATAAATTGATACTTGGACTAAGCTTCGGTAGGTAGTGAGAGTTGGAAATTGTCTGGGATGTCGTGGTGAATCTGCTCTTAGAGTTGTATTTGATGGCAGAATATTCTGCCACTCCTGTAATGTTTGTACGGAATTTTACAATGACTGATATTTTAGCATATCTTTAATTGTAGTCGTTTTTGGCAGACATGAAAGTAACATACACCTACGTCGATGTCATATGCGTTGTAAACACTATCGCATATCGTGTAAGTGTAGGAGAACTTGCGGATTAGAGCTTTGGGTGGAATATGTAACTTAAGTAACTTGTGGCTGCTTCCGATTGTGCTGAAGAGAACGTTTAGCATACACAAAGAGGCTTCTGGTTGTCAGATGAGGATGGAGCTCTACTTATGAGGTTAGTGGCAGTCAACGAAGCTTTATAGAGCGTTTTGATGGAACTTCAACAAAGACCATAGTTTTCTCCAAAGAAGATACTGCCCAATGAGAATACGGGAAATGGATAGAAGAATACTATTTGCCACTTACATATTTATATGCTCTTTCTCTGCGGGATCTTCTACAAATTTAAGTCTAGTCTAGTTAAATATGAGACAGTATAAATGACCACTACGAGTGTCAATGGGTGCAACAGAACATAGGCATATCAGTCTTAGCTTAGCTTTTAGCACAAAGCTCGCTTACTAGTACTACTTTGCAAATAATATAGGAGAGATGAGTTTCTTGCTCTCGGTGTATAACGGTACAGTATGGAGGGAGGTTGTTGTGAAATGATTCAATATGTTGCCCGGTAGAAAAGGCGCGAGACAATTGCTCAAGCATGTTCAAGATGATGAGGCTCGCTCTATTGTATCTGATATCACACCTACGTGCAAGGTAACAAGGGGGAAAACAAATAGCATTGAGTTGTAGATGTAAATCAATTAAAGAGACGCAATTGCTAGTTGGGCTGAATGGAGTCTAGAAGTGCCTGGCGGCCCCATAGTAAGGTACTAAGCTTATACAACATGAGCCGCAACCTTCACCAAACCTTGGCCCTGCCAAGTCTGATTCATAACGGTACAGGTAACGGTCGTTACCCCGTGCCTGACATGACAGGTTTATACTAACAAGAGTGTATACAATTCTGCGACTGGTAGAGCTTTGGTTGAACGTCCAATGATCCTAGCAGGATTGCGCGAACTGCCCTGATCTCTACCAATAGTCGCGCCTGACGCATGGCCAATCCCTTATTTCGAAGCTCTCGATGAGCAAGCACCATGCCTCCTCCACAGCGACTGTTTCATGGCGATGAGGATCTGGCAAAGAAGGATGATGACCATAAACCGGGGGCCAGTAGATCGATGCTATGGAGACAACGAACGATACCACATGTGCAGAGAAGGCTGGCGAAGAGGGTGGCTGTGGGAGTTGTTACGTTGATCGCATTCTACTTCTTTTTCAAGAACATGCCAACTGTAAGATATGATCCTTCCCCGGCGATGACTTACGTTCTCCTGGAGGTGGTTTCATACGACAAACAGAAGCTAATTGAAAAATCACACAGGATCTGAAGCCACCTAGAACAAGACCGCATTATATCCACACTGGTGATAAATCGCCTCATCTAGCAGTTGATCCCCATCCTCAACCTCCACATCCGCCTCCTGCCCAAAGCAAAGAAGAGGACAATACCATATCTGGCGATGCGGATTGTGCGCAGCCGTCGCTACACACTTTTGGGGGGCCAATTAAGTTCTATGAGTTAGCAGTCTCATTGCACACTGTCGCAGTCAAAACCCAGGGGTCTGATTTGTATAATCGCAATGTTGTATTTGCTGCATCAAGTTTGAAGAGCGCTTCGACTTTGTTACCATTAGCTTGTGAGGTATGTACACACACATACAATTTATGCCTACACTATACGTTACCGGAGAAACATGTTTTAGATACTCCAGGAGGAAGAACAAAATTGCTAACTGATTATTGCTGGTTCTAGATGGCCTCGCAAGATAGAAACTATGTACATTTTGGTAAGTGATTCAAAGAGGAAATGCATGCCTCCTTTCACAAAATTCGCAAATCTACTGCCTGAGATTTCGGCACCAGCCTCGCCAGATTTATCATCTACTAACTTGCCGATATAGCATTGATGGGAAGAGATGATATTTCTATGGAAATACTCAAGTCTGTCAACGGCGTTACGAAACACTGTAAAGTAATATTCCACGATGCGAGACCTGACTTTGGGCCCATCAGTACAGACTTTCGCATGACTGTATCTGCTTCGGCAGGGTTCAGCCACATAAACACTTTCATACATCCGCAAGCGACAGTGATCGACGGGTCTGGAGAGGAAGACGATTTCTTCATGAAGGGATTGAAAAGTCGAGCGACTATTTTGGGAAGAACTGTAATTGAGCTGCCTGATAATGCCGAACAATCTATGATGTGGTTTACAATGCTAGATAGTGCATCTTTGAGTGGTAAGCGGAGACCTCCCTGGATAGTTATCTGAAAGCTAATTCGCAATAGCCTGGAACCGCGCCGGGATTGATATGCTCATTCATGCCCCTTCTGCTTCCTCCGGATCCCTAATCAGGCTCCTAGATTCTTTGAAAAAAGCCGATTTCTTTTCATCCGCTATACCGCGGCTGACAATTGAGCTGCCTCATGTTGTGAACGATGAAACCAAACGTTATCTCGAAAAATTCCGGTGGCCCCCGAAATCCGATACTAGAACAGGAAGTTTACTATCACTCCACCATCGAATACCACAGCGTGGTCTAAGTCCCGAAGAGAACTCGATCCGTTTCCTGGAAACATTCTGGCCGGCAGACCCTCTTTCATCCCATATTCTGGTTCTTTCTCCTCAGGCTGAGCTCTCACCCTTATTTTTCCATTATCTTAAATACAACATCCTAGAGTACAGATTCTCCGCAAACAGATTTGATGCGGAAAACCTTCTAGGTATTAGCCTTGATATACCAGCTACATTCCTCGATGACAAAACTGCATTTGTGGCTCCATTGATCAACAGCTCTGATAGCGGGGATGCACCCAAGGTCTCACCATTTTTATGGCAGGCGCCCAACAGCAATGCAGCTCTTATCTTTGGTGATAAATGGGTTGAGCTTCACGACTTCGTATCGCAGTCCCTTTCATCGCAACACTTATTACCAACACCAGCCACTCTCAATGAAAAGGTAGTTAGCAAATCACATCCGTCATGGTTAGAACATATTTTGAAGCTCGCTCGTGCTCGTGGGTACCTCACTCTCTATCCAAATTTTGAAAACCCCGATGCGCTTGCGACAATGCACAACGAAGTTTACCAATCTCCCGAAGAGTATTCGGACGAATTGGATGATGAAACGTCTGGAACGGTACTCACCGCCGATCCGGCTCGGCACAAGTCTTTAGACAAGAGTGAGCAGCCGCTAGCAATGAAATCTTTGCTGAAGATTCTACCTTTTAAAGGCGTTCTACCCAAAATTTCAGAAATACCTGTATTGACATGGAACGGCGAAGTAACTAGCATCATTGACGTATTGGACTCGGCGGATGATTATGCTCGAACATTCCGTCGCGAAATTGGCGGTTGCAAAGAATCTGCTGTGGAGAAGTCACAGATTGCACTTATGGCGGGGGATTTATTTTGTATGGATAATAGATAATGATTGTTGTTGTTATGTCGCAATTGGGAGCGGTTCAGATGGTAGCAAGCTGGGCACAATGGCGTTGATAGGATGGATGTACTATACCTCTTTACTTTTCTGAAGTCACCGCACTTTCAAATGAAATAAAAGCAGAAAACTTTTTCCAACAATCAATGCTCTGATTTCTCTTTTTTCAAATGTTGCAGTAAGATTTGATTTGGCAAATTTATCGAGGGTGTGACCTGTTGTTGCCAGCTCACCAGACTTCTACTAATTTATTCGCGATGAAGTAGTAGTTTAGGCATTACAGAAACCTGCCTTTGAAAGTGTCATGACAATAATGTTTGTTTCGTGTCTAGTAAGCAACACTGTTAAGATGATATTGCAAAAGCCTGGGAAACGTAACGGACAAACTCGAGTCTAGCTGCACCAAGACAGACCATGTCAATTAGATCAGAGTCTGAATTCAATGAGACTAAATTATATAAGAATTGACAGCTAAGAATATAGTGCCGTGAAATAAAATAAACGAGCGTATTAAACTGCGATTTACATGTTTATTACACCTAGAAACCAGTTCTTGACCAGGAGAGTAACCAGTGAAGACATACATGACACCGATTATTTACAATTCGAGTTCCTAGAAGTGACAGAACAGAGCTCATAATGGTCACTTTCAATCTGGCAATCCAAAAAGTGACAGAGGAATGGATATTTCGTTACCTCATATCGGAGGGAATTGAAAGGTAGATGATCCTCGTGACCCTCTTTAATAAATGGTATATAGTCTCAAACTCAGAAACGGCCATCACAAATCATCCAATGGCCGGATGGTGTAGTTGGTTATCACGTCTGCTTAACATTGTTCATTCATGTACGCAGAAGGTCGAGAGATCGAGCCTCTCTCTGGTCATTTATTTTTGCACTTTTTTGCTTCTTTCTCTCTTTGCTGCCACTGAACTACATATGAGCTGGAAAGAACTTTTTTTTTGGCTTTTGGATTTTTCTGACGTGCGAAAAAGTGTGTAAGTTTTGCATGTAAGCGAGAAAGTGGAGTCTATCGAGAAAGGGGGCGTTGTTTACTTTAAAGGCTTGGCATATGCTGAGTCGGTTATCGAAATAACCACTTTTCTCTTATAGTAAAGTGCCGTCGCACGTTATGAATATGTTGTTGATACGCTGTACGATCCCTTGTTTCATTTTGTGGATATTTTTTATTTCCCTTTTTTTTTTCTTTTTTTCTAAAAGAATTTCTTAGCTAATTGTTGTCAAATGCAATCGCGTCGTCTAATTGGGAGTTGGATTGAGACAAGTTCCCACATTCTTAGCTCACCGAACTTCGTAAAACCTTTAAATGCAAATGACATCATTGAATTTGATGTTGATGTTGAAAATTTCAACTGGTAATGTGGGACAGAGATGGAGTACGATGAGAGGAATTGGCAAGATCAGGTCTTGTAGAATATATTCGAGAACTCCCAGTATCGAAGCAGTAACTTCTGAAAATTGCGCCACTAAGCCAGCACTATAATTGTGCTAGTTTCCATATCGGAGGGACGGAAGTTCATTATTTGAGATAAATCCATGCCATGATATAATCAGTCGTCAAAAGCAGGATAATACTTCCAATATTCAGTTATCGGTGAATAATGCTACGGTCGATGTTGATCAATCACAAATTTTTGAATATCTAAACAACAACAGAATAGTTCGGAGGTCTTTCTTTTATCGACTACTATTTCACCTTTCGCACATATTTTCCCTCTTATCCGTAGTAACTCACCTTCCTTTACCAAACATTGGTGTATACAGCGTTCCGTCCAAGATGCGCACGCATAATCGAGGAGCACATCTCATTCATCTTTATCATCTGATCTTTAATATAATTGGAACTGGTCGTTTCGTTCCAATTTGGCAATGATTTGAGCCATAGCGCGTTGATAAAGTTGGCAGAGTTATAGCTCTGCTGACAAAATAAGAAGGAGCTTTTCCTTAAATGGACACAGTAAATTTTAGACTTAAAGGAATAGGTATGGGGACTGCAATGATTAACATTTCTTGAGCCGAAACATATTGCTGTCTATGATGAAGCCCCAACCCAAGAGAATGTCGCCGTCCTTCAAGTCAGTTCGTGTGTCGAGACTCCCTTATTAATACCTCCGCAGCATGATCTAAAGACCTTTCTTCTTTTAAAACCAAGTACCTTGTCTAAAATCTACAACGGAACTGTATAACATTAGCATTTGAACTATACCAGTTCATGCATCTGCATCTGCAACTTTTACCAAAAATCTTAAATCCAAGTACAAGCTCGATATCTAGACTTTGCTACAAATCTCCGCTAGGTCAAATATCATATGCTACGCAACAAATACACCTCAATTCTTAATGTGTGTATAGATTCCAATAACAAGTAAAGTCTAGCGATTTTACATCCTATATAGCGCTCAAGAACGGTGCAGCTCCTTGTTTATTCTGCCAAGATTGCTCGCTCGCTTAATAAAGGGGGTTGGTCGATGCTTGGTGAGGCATGATTTCAATATGCAATCGCTTTGAAAAAGGTTAGCCGTGGTTGAAAACATGAAGCAAAAAAGTGTTGGGTTATCGGAAGGGGGGCGCGGCTGGGTAAAAGAGGGTTGAACCACAATTTCAAACTTCTCGAACAAGGAACTGGGGGTAGGGTTTGCATAAATACGATCGATATGTTCTCCATGTGCCGCGAGGGAATGGCTACACCAAAGAAAGAGCTCGAGTGGAAAGCAATAGAGCATTGAGTTATGGCACGAGATGATGAATGAAAAAGATAAGTGCAAAAAGGTTAGCCAACCCAAACCCTCAAAAACTTGATCGTAAACACCTTATAAACAGCGGACTATTTAACGACTTGATTAGTCTTACTGCACAAATACTTTTTAAAAACCCAGCCGTCTAACTTTCCAAGAATCTTACAAGTCATGTTCCCTGGCTTAGCAAGAAACTGACGGCATGAATCTGAGAATGGGAAGGATATCTCTCAGCTTCCGACTGGTTTCTAGCAGTCTTCCCCCCCCCTTGACATCGAACCGACAAGACTATTAACCCTCTCAAAGTACACCCGTTTATATCTTTGCACGAGACAAGAATCTTGAACTTGTGGAATGTGGAACACGCACTGCAAAGAGAATAGATATATCAACGCGAGTCGCAGCAGGCATGCATCTTTTCCTCCCTCCGGATGGGTTCAGGCTTATCGCGAGAATTGTATTATGAAAAAGATGAACATGTTGAAGATTCCTCAAAGGAGAGGATGGAGAGGAAGAGTATGATCGAGGTAAAGTTTAGAATTAGTTATGTGAATTCTTAAAGACCAGGGATATCGGAGACGGCGGAAGAATGCCAGGGATTTGAAGCGATGCGTATGTAATGGCTCTGGTAGCAATATGTGTGGTTTTGTAAAGTCATCTCTCCAAGATCCAAACTAAACGAGACACGGTTCACCATGCGGTCTAAAGATTGATGAACGCCGAGATGGAATTGAGGGTTGGAGTATTTTCGAATAGCGAAATGTTGCTTATAATATGACGAGAAACAATAACGCAGTCATAGAAAGAATTCACTATATTAAATCTAATGGAGTATATACATGCAGTTCTTAGACCGTTGGTGTGATAGATGGAGATTTATCTACAATTTAATATGAGGAAATTCAGAAGATGGAGATTGGAAGTAGGTAGTGGGTGAGATACAGACGAGATAAGTATATGGAGATAACGTGATTGGTACGTGATTATACATTTGACAGGTAGCACATGGAAAGGAAGTAGCGGATATGCAATAATTGGAAGATTGACTTGTGGACGGACCATGTTGATCTAGAGTACAGAAGATATCGTAATGGTGTGGGTTAAGAAAGTAAACAAAAGTGTTGAATTGAGCTTATAGCATATATGGCTGGGTGAAGAAAAACACACCTACCTACAGGACTGCTAATCACTTAGCATGACTGTCTCACGCTCTCATCCCATCTGTCGAGGCATCATGGGTATCTGGCTTTTGTTGGGAAAATATGGCTCTGCTCGAAAAACTTTGACTTGACAGCCGTGCCGCTTAACTTCCTACCAAAGCTCTATTATTATATCAGTATGACGATGGTAATTCTTCTTCTTCCCAAGCGGTTGACAACAAACATACGTTACCTCAACCCACCGGTGAAACCGGGACACCTTGTTAGCATTGCAACATGCCCAAGCCAAGCGATTGGAATCCATTCATCCCATTGCATCTCCGGCCCCTGTTTTTCTTCAACCTTTCCATCGCTCACAGCTTAAAGCATAACCTAACCGCCGCGTACCCACTGGTGTAGCATCAAAGCACGCAAGCCAGCAAGCAGCGCATTTCGCTTTCCATCGGCACGCTCGATCCAGCAATCGAAAGACCGAGACAGATGAAAACTCTTCCATTTCTCAGGTAACGCATTCGTTTCATACCGACCCAAGACAACTAAAGGAAACACTTAGACGTAAAGAGAGCGGTATGTGCTGCTGCAAAGGAAAATATACGAAGCAAGGGCCATGTATGTAGCAGGGCGGGAACCAGATCCCCAATCCAGGCTTGGCCTTTTTTTCCCATGAAAAATTTCATCCCGCACCAGAATGGTTTTCAAGCTCACCTAAACACTGTAAGCGCCATTGCCCCGGCGGTAAACGACGGGCGCGCCGTGCAACTTCATACAAAACACCATTGAAATTAATGTTGAAATGCGTAGTCACCATCAAGTGAAAATGACCGCAATTTTTTTTCTGCATGGCGCGCTGGGTCGGAACGGTACGTAAGGAAATAGAGTTTTGCCCCTGAAAACCGCTGGATCGTGCGCCTACGAACCTATGAAGGTAATCTTCTTTTTTCAATCACCGGTGTCTGTATTACTTTTTCCTCTGGCGTGTAACTGAGGCTCCTTCCCCTTTTCGCAGGACGCGAGCTGGGTTTGTATTACATTGCTGCGGCGGAGCAGTCCGTGATACATGGCCTGGCGCACGTGTTGCTCTCTGCGCCGAAGCTGCTTTTCCACTTTCTCCTTTTCACGTTTGGCTCGGGTCACCTTCGAGTCCGAACGCTGGATTGTGGGTTCTGCGCATTTCCTAATCTGATTCCCAATCTGCACTTGCTTTGCGCGCGCGGCTTTGCGCTCCGGTTCGAGCATCGGGTACGGGATTCGAAGGTTTTGTGGTTTAACGGGTGGACTCCAATGCTTTGATGAGGTGAGATGAGATGGAGAATTGGAAAAAAAAAGAGATGGTTCCTGGCACTAACCGTGAAGCTACGGAGAACAAGCAGGGGAGAAGTGAGATGCGCGTGAGTAGTAAAGCACCAGCTGCTGTGAGTTCCTGTAAGCTGTAACTATGCGGCGAGTCCGGGGCTCGGGTTGTCCGCTTGTGGTAATTATATGCTGCCCACAACAGTGCGAGTCGTGAAGACCTGGGGTAATGGTACCGCTGCGGTACGACACTGTATCACCACCAGAGCGTGGTGTATACCGTACCAGCCAGTACAGTCAGGTTGGATCTGGTGGGATCTGATGGGATCTGATGTATGATGTATGAGGTCAAGTGCGTTCGTTGCTACTGTCCGCGGGTGCTACTTTTAGAAAAGAATACCGGCGGCAGGAAATTGGCATTGGCCACACTTACAGCACAGTCAACATCTTGCAGTTTGGGAGACGGTTCACCACTTTAGGAAGTGCAGAGGGTACAGGTTGAACTCGGAGGAGAATCGGATGAGATGGGATGGAATGGGATGGGACGGCTGAACGGGAGGACGGGAGGAAAAGAGACCCGGCCATCACCGCCCGCCGTCGTGGCTCCGATATCTCACAGCACGAAGACTCCCGTCCAATCCCGTACAATACCGTAATGTATGTGCCCTAACTATACTACTGTGCGGTGTAACACATAACATGACTATACATTACTATACGTTACTCCATATTACTATATCGTACCACGCTAGTCACGCTACTCCTGTCCACCAACCAACATGCCAAGCTGCCGCTGCTGACGCCGTACAGAAACGGGAAATGTTCTAGAAGGACAAGACTATCATGAACTTCTAGCGTGTTTTCGCTTTGCCCGACTTCTCCTGGTCTGTGCTTCCAACATGAAGGCTGACCCGAGCGGCCAAGCAGGGGACGAAGAAGACTATACTCCATACTGCACTTCTATGTTTATTAACATTCGGGATTATGGAGTACGTTGTATCTGTCCTTTTTGTTTTGTAACCTAGTGCGCTTCTGGAAGCTGATTAGAGTCGCAGCCCCATACGAGCCTGGAGCCAAGCCTACATTTGCTAGCCTTGAATTGAATACAATGTATTCCTAACCCGGAAGGATGAGAATGAACTCCGTAACCTAAATCTTCCAACTCCGTATACCAGCTCGAGCTCTCGACAGCGCGATCGCATGCGGCAAAGATGGTTACGAAGCTGCAGGCTATCAAACGATCCGCGCCAGACTGAGCAGCTGCTAAGACTGCTAAACCCCGCTGGAGGATCTGCTTCATCTGGCTTCGTGACCACTGTTTCTAGCTTATCTCATCTATAATCTATTGTTCGACACTAGAGATTCCAAGTGTTGCTGGTTGGCATCTTGGGGTTTGCGGTAGTATCTTGCTCACGATCCTGGTCGAAAGCGGTCGGAGATAAAAGGGATTTGCAGGAGGTGATTCGCCGTCATGCGTACTTATTCCCAGCCAAGGTCAACATTAATGATGCCCAGCGAATGATTATTGCCCGGTAATGCTTGTCAATATGTAGCTATTCGCAATCAGAATTACATCCACTCACACCCCATCCTGACCCCATGATTAATGGACTTCCACCACCAGCCCCAGCCCCAGCCCCAGCCCCAGCTTCGAGGCACGTTGACAGCGGCAAGACCGGCTTTTGCTGCTGATGACAATGAGAGGAGGCATCTTTGCCGAACACCTGGGCTGCGATTGGTAAATTCATGGTGGTTTGGAAATTATGGTTATTTAATTTCCAAATGCGTGCTCACCAATGGCTTGCGGTTCGAGCATGGAAGGATTAGGCATTTAGAGTTCGATGGCACGATGATGACAGTCTGCATGATCTGGACCGAATAATTTAAGCATTATCGTCCCGGCGACCACCAGTCAAACAATACAGAAACAGTGCTAGCCTCGGAATGTATACAACAGTACTATGGGGGAAAGGTATGCGGTAATCGCTATGGTTGCGTGGGACCAGCATCTCGAAATCTGGGAGCATCTTTCCTCGACGTGAGTGGATAGAGATGTTGCAGCAGCGTTACATAGGCTGATCTGTTGCATAGCATCCGTATACGGCACCTTCTCACAAGGGCGTAGCTTTGGTGTGATGCCATGGGCAACAACGTGGTGAGTGGTGGTGGACGACCAAGGAAATGCTAGTGCTAGCTGGACAATAGATTGGGACCAAGCACGTCTGAATGCGTTGCGGTTCCTTCAGATTCGATGGATGAATCTCGCGCAATGGTGATCGGGTGGAACGGCAGTAGGGAGCACATGTCATTTCATGTACGTCCACAGGATCGAAATGGGAATGTCACCCCATGAACGAGTAACGAGTAGATCCGGTCCCCATGCTGTTGAAGTCATATGGAAGATGGGGTACGGCTATCTATCCATGATGCATCGGTACTTGACACGACGCGAAGGGCGTCAAACCACCGGAAACGTGAGTTTAAGCAATGAGGCATGGAGCTGGCGGCAGATGGACTGCGGGGGGGTGTTGCTCCCAAGGACCTACTCAACACAAGCTCCCATAAATCTCCACAAGTATGGGGATCTTCAAACGGCACACCTGATAAGTAGAGCCGAATGTAGCAGTCATCGTCGGAAGAGGTCAACAAGGTGTGTCCATGGAAGTTCTTGGCCTTGACGACGTGCTCGATAAGAAGAGGAGGACCATGAGGAGGCGGGAGGTGGATAATTGGGGCAATATCAGGTCAATATCGGCGTGCTTGAGATAGATTGCACGGTAAGTGTTTTCAGGAACGGGGACGCACCAGCTGTTGGCGGCTTAAGACAAGCATTCGTAGATTGACGATTCTGAATTCATGCCCTGACGGACGAGTCCCTCTTCACCAAGTGGGTTTGATCTAGCAGATACCATCATGGAGCTTGATGGTGTTTACCAGCTGCTGTATGCAGAACAGCTTTGGCTTTTGGGGGGGGGGAGAGAGGGGCATAGCAAAGCCTAGACCCATTTCATCATCACCTTTTTCACCAAGTATATCCGCCCGCTCCGTTGGAAAAGGAGCTCGGATGGGTTTCCTGCCCCAATCCTTTCGTACCATTGTGTTACTAACAGTGCTACGATGTTTAACGTGTTCGCAGAGCGGAGAGGGAGGGACTTCAGCGGTACCTTTAACGTATCTACCTACCTAGATGAGATACGAGCAGCACCACGAGCTAATTAACGTTCTCACTACGAGCATGGACATGGACGTGCTAGGTACCGTAGCTAAATATTTCGTCACGACGACGTGGCTTTCTCTGACCTGGTGAAGAATGGAATAAAGTGAATGGGTGGATGAATGAATGCAATTTCTTTTGACTTTGACTACGACTTTGACTTTAGGGTTTTCCATGAAGAATGATATGATCGTGCATGAAAACATGTGTAATATAATAATAAGTATAATTGATCTGATTTGGGGAGGGGTGTGTTCCAATGTGACTACAATACATGTATCTCCGGCCGACTGAACTACTATTACTACTATCACTATCACTACTACTACTACTACTACTTGCTGAGCTACGTGGTCTGTGTCTGTCTGGGATTCTTAGGGCATTCTTGTGCTCTCGGCCGTCACTTGGCCTCGTTCAGACACTTCCCAGACTCTCCTTCTCCTTCTTCCCGCCAAGGCCGGGACTAGGTGGAGACACCTTCTAGTTGGAGAAAAGCTTCGATGCTAGCTCGATTTAGGACGCTGATGGGCCGATCCATACCAGTGATAGGCCTCGCATGACAAAGAAGCTCCACCGGGGCGGAACAAGCCCTTTCTGCTGCGGCGGCACCGGCCCCTGATTCGTCGCGCCAAACCTTCTAGCGTGCCTTCTAGAAGTGCTTTTCGCCGCTCGCCAGGGATAGCCCCGTCTGTGGTGAGTCGATTCTAGTCTAGTTTAGTCTCAGGTTTGCTCATGTTGCATTGGGTGCTTGATTGGGAGCAGGGGTACGGGATTGGTGAGCAGGGAGCATAGGGTGGATCATTATGGATTTGTTGGTGGAGCACCGGTTGCACATCTTACCAGCACTTCGACGTGTGAATCCCGGCCCTGGCCCCACTCGCCCCACTGGTCCAGTTATCTGTCCACTCAGCTGCCCGCTCTGGTTCTGTGAGCACACGCTAGCCCCAATCTCGCCGTCGTGGTGCTTTGCTCTCCTCCTCCTCCTCCTCGTCTCCTCTCCTCTCGTCTCCTCCCTCCTAATCTCCATTTCCATCTCCCAAATCACCGCATCTCATCTCATCTCATCTCATCTCATTCCTCGCCGCCCAACGAACGCTGACGTGAAAAAGAGAAAGAAAAAAAGAGAGAAAGGGAGAAGAATGCTCCGCATCGCCTTCATAAGTCACCACCACCCCTAACCCGTTTTTTGCATTGCATCGTGCCTCGTTAAGAACGGGCCCGTTGTACTGCACCCACTGCACTGTCCTCTCCGTCATGCGATTGATCTTTCTGGCGCCGTATTTGTAAACCTCCAGATTGTGTCAGTCAGCCCCATCTATCCCGAGAACCACGACCAAAGACAAGTACAAGTACAAGTACAACTACTACTACAACTGCCATCAACAAGAGTTTTTAAACGCGCCCGCCCCGCCCCGGGCACCTTTCCCAGACCAAGACACAAGCTGGGCCAGCACCGCAGAAGCCGGACATCTTGTCTCTTCGACGTGAACATTCCCAGACCCAAAAGACCCGAAAAAGGGCCCTCCAAGCGCTTCCAAGCCCTTGCGAACCACAAATAAACCAATCCACGACTCTTTTCTCCGCCAGGCCAGCAAAGAATCAGAATCCGCGTTGGTAGCCTCTTGTGGTGGCGGGCCCCATCGATCGCGAAAGCCGCTACGTGCTTTTTTAGTCAAACAGCAGCTTGACCCAGCGTTAGCGTTGGGCTTAGCCTGGCCTGCCGCCGCCTTCTGCTGCTTCTCTTTGTTCCACGCAAGCCACTCTCCCCTCACTCGCTCACTCGCTCACTCGGTCACTTCAAACTCAACTTACTCACGCCGCCCTCCTCCTCCACCACGACCACGACCACTACCACTACCATTCCCATTACCAAACTACCACTTTACCCAAACTACTAGGGCTGGTCAACCCCAAGACATTCAATCACCCTTCGACACCACCACTACCACCTACCCACTACATCTCACACATACCTCTACCGAAACCACTCCCATTTCGCCTCACCTTACCTCACCTCACCTCACCTCACCTTACCTCTCCACCAACAATCCTGACCTCATCGCGGTCAGCGCCCTCACCTTCCTTTGTCCGCATTGCTCGCTTGGTTTCATATCGGCTCGCATTACTTTGTGCCACGCTCACCTCATCAGCACTCTCCGAATCTACTCCCCGTCGGCTTGCCAATTCCCACCCGGATCGGAGCCTCATCTCGTCGATTGCCACATACATCTATAGATTGTTTAGTCGTTCCTTCCATCGAGATACCCGGAGTTCGCCATCCACGTCCCCTTGACGCTCTCTTTATTGTAATCATCTCCTCAACCTGAGTTGCACTTGGACGATTCATACGCGGCACGACCACTCCTCAAACCTCCCATCTTCTGCCCGACTACCACTTACGTACTGGTGTCTTGTGTGCTCGTGTGTACCCGAGACTCGGAGAGTCAGTTCCCACTACAATCTACACATACATCACCATCCTGCTGGAACCCGCATCGTGCTCACCTCTTCCCACGAGTGATTGGCACTTGCTTCTGTTCACGGCCCACGATTCGCCTGCCTGCATACTGCATCCGTACCACGCTGACCTGCACGCGTCTAACGGCCGGGCTGATTGAAAGGTTTCAAGGAAACAGGAACACGAACCATCTCCGCACGTCCCTGGATTCAATGCGATAACACACGCTACCTCTACAAAAGTCAGGGAATATTTGAGATTCCACATTCGGGAGGTGGAAGAAGAACAGGAAGTTGAACTGTGTCCATGAAGTATCTTCGGAAGGCTACACGAATGTCAAAACATCGGAAACCACCATCTTTACAAATACAGATCAACTCTAGACAACCCTCCCCCTCGGCGTCGTCAGTCTTCTCGGATTGCGACGCAGACGACGAGGGCATGTCCACAGATGAAATGCCCTCCAGGCCATTGAGTTTGGCAATACCTGGATCGGGCAGTCTGGGGCCATACTGCCTCCGACGACCTACCTTACAAGAAATCCTGGCGAACCAAGCACCATCGCCATGGACCCTCTCTGCTTTTATGGCATATCTATCACAGAATCACTGCTTAGAAACGCTGGAATTCACCTTGGATGCGCAACGATACACGACACACTGGTCAAGCTTGGCCCGCAGAGATCCCCTCACCCCTATATCCCCCACCAACCCGGACTTCGAGTATGTCCGTATGCTCTGGAAAAGATTAATTGATGCCTACATCGTCCCCAACGGCCCGAGGGAAGTTAACCTGCCTTCTAACGTGAGAGACCGTTTATTGTCACTGTCATGGACAGAGTTACCGCCTAACGCGGCCGAGCTAGAGCCGGCTGTGAAGATAATATTTGAGCTCATGGACGAATCGGTGTTGGTACCGTTTGTATATTCGGTTGCTCCGATCCACATGTCGGACTCCTTCATGGGCCCAGCGGGCCCTATGATGAGCTCCCTCGATACGCAAATGGGAGCGTCCAATGCTTACGGCCAGGAGCCTATGACGAGCCCACCTCTTAGTTCCACCGGATGTGATGTCTCCTCGGGCTCAGTCGACGTCACATCTCCAAGATCATCTCAACATTCCACCATGACCGCAGCATTAAACCGCGCCAGGTCGTCCGCAATATCCTCCTTCCTTTCAAACTCCTCTAGCTCATCCCCAAGTGATCCATTGGAGAGTATGACAGATGACAGCACGGACTCCGTGTCCCCCTCACTCTCTGCTAATGAACCCATGACACCACCCAGTACGCCGCCCACTTCTCACGCCGCATTTCGCATTGCATCACCTGGATCTAGTCCTCATGCGCCTCGTGAAAACAGTGGTTGGAAGAAGATGGGTGCTAAATTTGGCTGGAGAAAGGGCAGTCGACCAAGCTCTGCGACGTCGGGCACCAGCTCGTCGCGCCAACACTTAGGACGGGGAACGAGCGATGATGGAAGCGGAAGCGGAAGGGGAAATGGTTTATGAGGGCAACAGGTCACGTTGTCACCACCTGATGTCTTTTCTATTATGCCTCATCCTGTTATTGGACCCATGGAGGATCATGTACATTGTCGGCGTCGGCCATCAAAGCCGGTGCCTATAGTGCATGGTGGAACCAGTTTGCAGCTTAGCGATGGTGGGAAATCCCCTGTTCTTGAAGCTCATCCTGGTTCGCCGGTTGATCTGTCCTCTGCTCGCCGGCCTTCGCTGGCGGCGTCATTGGCATCAGCACGGTCTTCATATAGCAGTAGTTCAGATGTCTCTCTCAGAGAGAAATCACCCAGACTGGGGCAAGTGGAAGAAGGTGTTATATGGGATGGCGTGGCCGCAAAAGGATCAATATCCATAATCGTGGAGAAGGAGAAGGAGAAGGAAATTACGAGGCCGCTTAGGAAGGCGTACGTGGGAATGCAGCCATTCCACATTCCAGAGAAGGTCCCCGAGCACGAGGAGATGATAGTCACAACAACACCAATCCGTGGAGACGATGCCATGTCGATGGATACCGTCATGGACCATGAGATGGATTTCCAATTCGACACGGATGGAGGAACATGGGTCACAGCCAACCCATCAGGGCTTGAATCGCGAACTAGCCTATCGACCGCCATCACATCCGCCAGCACTATGGTTGAAGATAATAGGCATAGCACTGCGTTGACCCTGGATACTAGCGTGGCGAGCTCCGCCGCCAGCATGATGTCTAGTACTGGTAGCACCTATTCGTTGTCGACCAATACGTCGGATGTATATGGCTGGGAGGAGGAGTTAGATCGCAAGTCGAGCATTGACATCACCCCATGGGATCGGGAATTTCCACGACGGGCACCTCTGAGTGCAAGAGCCAATTCTGGCCCTCGCGCTGTGCCTACGCGGAAAAGAAAGGGGTTGCTTTACAGGGTATTGAACATGTCGGGACGTAAAGAAGATATCCCTACAATTCCCGAGGCAACCACTCCTGTACTTTCCGAGCAGTTTCGAAATAATTGTACATGAGCGATTGATTTGAGCATCGCACGGCGTTGGGATACAATTTAGGGAAAGATATTTTGGATCTCTATTCTTACACGCCTTCCAACATCGCAGGATGTTGAGCGTGGCTTGGTTTTACTACAATTTACGAATAGCCTGGGCATGGGATGACCCGGCATTCACCAGATCAAAAAGGGACAAAAAGGGGCGAGGTTATATTTATTATTGATAATGATATGTGTTTAGTAGTGATGGCGGGACAGCAAGGCGCATTGCACAGTTCTCATCCTCAAATGGGATGCATGGACTTCTACATTGGTCGGCGTTATGGGGATACCATTATGGTGCATTACATGGGGCAAATATAGCATGTGTGATGAACGATGGTATAAAGAATATAATACTATTAGCACTCTACACGATTTTTTGCATTTGTTGCGTCTATACTATTCGTTGCTTGACTTCTGTTTACCCTCAGGCTGCCCTGCTGCTGCTGCATCGTCGCATGTTGACTTCCGTTTGACTCACGTCACTTGGAACTCACGTCACCTGAACTCACTTTTTGCCTTTTATGCCATTTCAGCTAATACCTGCCCCAATGTCCCCCATCCCCTCTAGCCCAAACTCAAAGATCCTACACTCCGCACCTTCCTCTTCCTGCTCGATGATCCCTTCTCCACCCTCTGCCACATGCTCTCTCATCTCATACCTTACCCCGCAAATCTCCCCTCCACACATCCACACATCCACACATCCACACATCCACACATCCACACATCATCCATCATTCCTTATCGTGCAACAACAACAAACCACGCCCCTTTCCTCTTCGCTCCTAATCTCAAGCCCAGCCCCCTAAACCCAAAATAAAATAAAACAACACCTGCTCTAAAGACCGCACGTGTTGCATGTTGGCGAAACACGTATCCTGTTGTATGATTTGATGCCCCCCTTGCCTTGCTTCCTTGATTGGGAAAAACGTGAATGTTTGGAAAGGAGGAAAAGAGCATAAAGCAAAAACGTGTGGGGACGAGACGAAACGAAACGCCGGCGTCGTGGACACCTCGCGGAAATAAGAAAAACATGCAACGGCGTCACCGAAAACAAGCAACCAAGGATATAATGGGGAAAAAAAAAGCTTGTTGGAAAAGGGCGTGCGCTGCGGCTAATGCCTGCCTAGCTTCTATTGTTTTTTATTCACTATTTTAATACTATTATTTTAAGTCTGGGGCTTTGGTTTGTTGGTTAGTTGGAGAGTTAGTTGGGTTAGGTGGTTGGGTTGTAATCTATCTTTTGCTTTGTTTTGTCGTGCTTCGTTTTCGTTTTCGTTTCGGCTGGTTCGGGGATAGATGTAGCATAACATAACATAGCATAGCGTGGTCTGCCATGGCATGGCATGGCATTTTAACTCTTGGGCGGGGGAGGTTTTGGTTAGATAGATAGGTGCGGCTAGCTAACTAGCGGCTTGGTGCTGATGAATTCAAAGTCTCGTCGATCTTGTTGGATAAGAAAGATACAGTACGATCGAATCAACCAAAACCACGTCTCCGTCCTTGCGTGATTTGAACCTGGGGTTGGTTGTATTGTTGTTGTTGTTTTTTTGGTAAGGGGATGGATGATGATGATCTGATGCTGTTAGATGATGTGATTTGTATGCGTGTGGCGTGGTTTTGCTTGCTGACTTGGCTTGGCTTGACTTGACTTTACCTAACCCCCCTTGTTGGTTTTGGGTCAAGATTCCCCATAATACGCGCTAAGGAGGATCTTATTAGGGGTCTGATATCTGGATATAGGAGGGATGTGAGGCGGCGCTAGTAGGACTCTGAGGCGGGGCCTGGAATGCGAGAAATGGAAGACCCGGTCATCTTTTGGCTTTGGTTTTTAACTAGATGTTACTAGTTGATTGGGATTGGGGATGTACAGCTAGCTTGTCTCGTGTGTGCGTGTGTGAGTGAGTGACAGAGAATGATGGCCATGTGCTTGACATGTAAGGGGGGCGAGGTGGAGCTGCAAGGTACGAGGCCGTTATTGAGCCTGCTGACAGGATCGTCGTTGTTTGGATATCAAATTGGGTTACGCCTGGTTTTTCCTTACTTTTCGTGAGAGAAAGCTATGGGGATGGATGAGTCAAGGATTCACCTCCCTCCCGGTCGTGCCTTTGCTGAGCTGGCAAGCTTACGAAGTTTTGTTCGCCGTCGGATTTTTAATCTATGGATGGGTTCTAACGAATGGGTTTCGGTTTTGCGGTCGCCGCCTAAACGTTGGGTTTTGTAGCAATGTAAGCACAACTGCGAAGTTTGGTTCCATTCCTCGGCAATAGATTAAAAATGTAAGATTTCGTATACGTATCTACATTCCTGGTTCGTAACTTTTCACATATTCGTTGCCTTCAGCTGGGGTAAAGAGAACTGATCCGATCTTCTTTTCTTAGATGAGATTGAGACACCTACTAGTCAACCCTTTTAATCCAAGTAGGGAACTGGAAGTTTCGGGCATGTAAAACAGCCTCGTGTTCCTCATGTGCTTAGTTTTACTTTGTTATTTAGAGAGATGATGATCGAACAGGGATTCCATAGCCGTGATCTTCGGATACTGCCCCCGGGTAGTGCAGATCACGGAAGTGGCTCCATCGAATTTGATTTCGGGTAATGGTAAATTCATGCCGGACGTCAACTGTTGGGTCACGAAGAGATTCTCTCCTCATTACTCTATGTCTGCACGCAGCTTGAAACTTTACAGTCTAGGGACTCTATAAGTTCTGTCTTCATCGCCCAACTGCTCCGTACCAGCATAGCCCTAACACAGCGCCTCCTACAATGGCCAAAGCCGGCGGAACCTTAAACCAAGCACTCTCCGCATACGTGACTGCAGCTACAACAACCCACCATGGCTCCCGTGCCAAACTCTGTCCGCGACTATCTTCAGGTCTGAGATAGCCAATCTCCCACAATCTGTAGACCGCAGTGAACACTAACCCTACAGCTGTGGCATTCACTCCTCGAAGTAGGTCTACTACCCACTTCTTCGTTCTTAGCACCCGCCAGAAGCTCTGCACGGCGACCGCGAGAGTGATTCCTGGCAAGAATATACCCACAAAGCCTAGGAAGGCGCCAAGAACCGTTGGGAACTGGGAGCGTTGCAATGCAAGTGCGCTCAGGTAGACAGCAAAGTTGAAATTAGGACCAGGGAAAGCTTGGATGATGGCGAGTCCGAGGAGGAAATCACGGCTGGAAACCCAGCCGGGATCAACAACGTATGAGCGGAGGAGCGGAATAACCACTGGACCGCCACCAAAGATTATTGTACCAGCTAGGTACATGTTGGCGAAGAGATCCAGAACGAGGGGAGGGGCTTTCATGGTGCCTCGAGCCACAAGAATGGCGATAAAGGAAGCTGTGGATCTAGGTTAACATGTCAATATATATGAAGCAGATGGGACGTAAATACCGAAGAACAAAACACTTATTACGATGCCAATCTTGATGCGGATTGTATGATCTGGTGTATCCCCGGTTGCAGTTTGCTCATTCCCTAGCGCCAAGCTTCCAGCAAAAGGTTGCTGCGAAGCTGGTGTAAGTTGGCTTGACTTGAGTGAGCCTGCAGCGGCAACCCTTTGATGCACATTATCGTTGGTACCTGCTATATCTCGGAGCTGCACACTACTAGCAGTACCAGCCTCATCTGCTGTACTACCTGGATCCTGCTTTTTGCGCTTTAGCATCGCCCTTACCTTGCCAATCCTTTGACTCAACCAGCCATCCCAAATGGCACTGGTGAGACCACCGAGGAACATGAGCAACGGGAAGTACCATAGTGCATTGTAACATAGACCAGCACACGCTCCAAGAAGAACCAGAATACGGGTAAGCTTATCCCTGATTGCTTTCTCAGCGAGCTGTACTGCGGCAAGGGCGATGATGCCGACTGTCGAAGCATTGAGCCCAGAGAGAAGAGCATAGACCGGTAAGGGAAGAGTGTTATCAATGCGCTGGACGCCCAGTGAGAGAGCATACATGCCAATTGCTCCAGGAAGACTGTTAAATTACGTATGAGCTTCTTCGTTCCGATGACCGCCAGAAGGTTGAATAAAGTCTCAATACACACCTCCAGATCAAAAATACGAATAGGGCCGGGATGAATCCTGCGTGTAACAATGTGAGGCAGAATATCATCTTCGTGCTCCCAGGCCCAGGAAGACCTTGACATATTGCAAACAGTTCCTGGTACTTAATTTCATATATTAGCCTCTCGGCCAAATTAATCACGGGTACTTTTCTCTCGGAATAAAATTTGTCAAAGATGTGCTTCGAAAACGCGTTGGAGGGAGTCAGTCGATCACGTACAGTCTCCTCATCCACCCATTTCTGCTTCCCACCTCGACCCTCCACAAATCTCTGGTACAGAATCTGGAAATGTACTGGTGGGCCACCAAATGCTGTAAACCCCAGATCCCAAGTGCGAAGGAATACGTCGGTCAGTCGACTGGGCAGGGAATTGTGGTTCCCTACAGAATCGCCATGAGACTGGAGGGCAAGATCACGTAGGTGGGAAATGTGGCGGGACAGCTGCCGCGGGATTGTTGCGAGGAAAGGCATTGTCACGCACGCAGTGAACGACCCCAGTGGTGGTATTTAGTGTTTACGAATTAATACTTGAAGTGCAGCTTCTGAGATTGCATCGATGAACTCTGGAATTGGTACGTTCTATACCCTTATTGGCTTTGCTGCCATGACCTGTGAGCACCATGGAAACGGACCAATCATAAGTCGAGATTTAGTCACGTGTAAACAATACAGCTGGCTGCTTCTAACTACCATTTATATTGATTGCTCTTCTTAACCTCGTTTATAGCACGCTTTGCTTGTGCCTTTTCGCCATCATCATAGCTTATTACCTAGTACTGTAAGCTGTGTAAATTTCATTATTCCCACTACCAAAAAGTATGACCCGTTGTTAGTACATTCCACATTAGATCTCTCTTTGTCACCTTCTCTTATTTTCTTTGTGCGATCAGCGGACACTGCTTTGGAAGTAGCACCTCTTTCATTCTGTCATCATATACAGTTCTGAAGGATATAGTAGAACAGCTACAATAATGTAGAGGATGCATTGACCCGTAAATGCGACGGGAAGCAGTAAGTCAATGATTAACATTGCGTACTAACACCATAATATTGCCAGAATGCTGTAAAGGTATTGTATCTCCCATAACAAAGCATTTTACAAGCACTATAGGACCAGGTGAGGATTGTAAGCCATTCCTGTGTGGTACACACACGTGACCTTCATGCAGACTTTGGTGATTGGAAAAACCAAACAGACTTCACAGCAGCAACTGTAGTTCCCTATATACTCAGCGTACAAAGTGAATAACTTCATTATCAGACCAGACTCTGATTACTTCAGCCGATGATGACTTGTTTCGCCGGGTTGCCATTTTTGAATGCTACGCACAACAGTCTCGTAACCTCAAACATCACAGCCTAACGCAGAAAGTTGACGTCTACAATTAGGAAAGAGGGTTATATTTCAGCGGTTACGACAGCGACGTGCCTGAAAAAATTGAGAATCGAGGAACCAAATGCTGCTAAAGATGCAGGAGCAGCTGGTGCATTTGCTTACGCCCGTTGATTTCTGAATGTCAGCTGAGACCTGTCTAGATCTTAACAAATGCCGTTTTGGTGCTCAGTGGTGCGGCTTGGCTTTCACTGCACCGTCTCGCCTTGATTCGGGGTTTCCTCATCACTAGGCATGGCCTTTCGACGGATACGCTGTACGCTCTCGTTATTGGAACGACCGCGACGATGTGGACCATTTGCAGCATCTTTAATACATCTCTAGATGACGAGGAATCTTTCCTTGCAAGAGGTGCCCAAGCTCCACTGCTCGTTCAAATTCTCTTTGCCTTTTGGCTACTGGCTTGGGTTGATAGGAGCATTCTCCAAGATCCCGAATTCGATAGCCTGCGGTTGTGGGACCTTACCATTGTCAATGGAGCTTTTGACTGGATTAACTGTATCCCTCGCCCTGTCTTTCGGATATTGTGTGTTGTTTTGACAATCACAATTGGAATGACCTCGACTGCAGCGATTATCCGTGGTAGTTTCGTCCAAGGTTTGCTGAACTTCGCAGGGCTAACTTTCTTCCTTCTTTCTGGGATCGGTCCAAATCCATACGTTCGAGCACTGCATAGGTACTCTGCAGATATGCTGAGAATTTCTCTGCCAACAAGCCATCATGAAGGGACTTCGTATATTCTTCCGTCAACTGGGTACGGGTTCGACGCAGTTTGGACACCAAAAGTCTTGAACGAGCATAAGGAGGCAGACGAGCAAGCAATGGCACTTTTTGAGAACATGAGATCAGAAAAATGGTCTTTGAAAGAGCCTTTGGAAAGAATTCGAGCTATTGTTGCAGGATATCAAAGGAGGACTGCGCTTAGCTCGGATGAGCTCCAAGCACTAGCACGATGGGTTTATCTTGATCCTGATGTTAATAACAAAACAAGGAAGATGCGCTGCAACAGAGTTCCCGGTGTTCATCTGATCGGCCGGGACTTGATGTACTCATTATGCCACGTTGAGTACTTGGTTTTCATGGGGCAAGGACGACTTCTATTGGAGTATCAAGCTAAGTTGAGCTCATTGAGACTGATGAAACGGAGCGGTGCTTCTCCAACTTCCGAATTCCCAACAGAAGAGACTGTTGGCTTCAAGCCGGGGCTCGGGGGCTATAAAGAGGCCGTCGAGTATGTCTACCGGCTTTTTGACGAACCTTTGGACAACAGTGCAATAACTTTTACCGGCACTGAACCTCCTACGTTTTCAAGCGCGTTGTCAAAGAAACCTGCATCAATTGACGCCTATGTGGCTGAGCTTTGGAGTGCTTGTTGTGAGTATAGCGAATCAACTTTCACAGCGCTCTATATGTTCACAACGATCTGGTTCATGGAGTTAGGGAATTGCAACGGATTTCATATATTCCCACTGAGAGCTAAGACAAGGAAAGGGGACCTGGTAAGCCAGCAAATTGTGTGGAGGCAGGCATGGTATTCTGGCGTTATATGCCAACTGATTTCCTTGTCGCCTCTACTTTTTGCTGCTTTTATAACAGGCTACCTTGGATAACTTGAATCGAAAAAGAGAATCTTCGGAACCAGAAAGAAAATCCCCAATTTGCTTGTCAATTCTAAACCGGATTATAACCTGTCTCAAGTCCACCAAGAACCACGGCCTCCTCTATCTCTTGCACGTACTGTGAAGTAACCCGGAACATCCTACTTTCCGAGAAAATACCGTATTCTTTGACTGCAAGCTCGCGGCCATCCAGGTGGTACATATAACCCTAGCTCATTTAGTCGTGGATCCCCTCATATCAACTGAAATAGCTTGCTTACTCGAGGTATCTTTGGGCTTGATGACTTGAGTGGGAACCACATTTCTGGTATTTTCAACTCTAGAAGCACGGATAGATCAGGCAATCGTAAAGTCAACACCTCCCTTTCGTCCAAACACCCTCTGATGAGATTATGGAAACGCTCTTCTAGCGTGTTCAAGATGCGATGTGGAACGTGGTGCCTTATGACGGGCATCAAGATCTCACAAAGAGCCATATTCCCGTTGTGTTGAGCAATCTCCAGCGCAGTCATATCCTTGTATAACAGCTCTGAACTGTCAGTCCAGACTGTGCGCAGCGAACCTAGCCGAGTTTCAGTATTTGTTTTGCTTTAGATTGCAAACTTACGTAATGCTCCAGCTCTGAGAATTGCTTCCACTTCTTTCACCGACGCATTTAGGAATGCGGCTTGATGTAACGAGTTCCAACCGGAGGCAAGCCCGTCACTCCTCGCTTTTTTAACAATTTGTTAGTGATAAAACTATACCTATCAGAAGAAACAAATACCGAGACGGGGTGCATTAATCCAGCACTGTCCATAAATAGCTTTTCCTTCCTGAGTAACGACAAACATATCTTTCCACTTCCCCGCCCATGCAAAGTCCGCCATGCTATCCCGCAACTCAATATATTTCGGCTCAAATCCACTGCGTGACGTGTCACCAAACCAGACATGAACACTATCAACTAGGTCGGCTTGAGTAGACTTGCCAACATCGCTCTCAAAAAGAGTGATTACTTTAGATTGCGAAATTGAATCTTTATGCATCTGACGAACTTCGTCTTCTGTTCTTATCGATGTTTCACTTGTGTTCTTGTTGGTACTTAAAATCAAAATAGGCTTTTCGAAAATTACTTACGTAGCAATGGTGAGAAGCACAGTCACAAAATCCTTCTCGTGCTGTTGTAACTTTCCCAACAGCCTGTCAACTTCTTTCTTGTGGAAGAGCATTTGCACAGCAATCAAGTTCTTCTTTGCCGCAATCGCTTTAACTAAAGTGTGCATTTCATTCATCGTTGCCCGAGGTTCGCTATCATTATATGAAAGCGCGAGGCTCGCTCTTTTCCCGAGCTGTTTCGTGAGGCAACGCAGCTGCTCTAAAAGCAGGCGCACACGCTCTGTCTGTGCCAGAAGCTTGATGAGGATTTCCTTGGCATGCTTGATAGTCTCGACTGTTTTTTTGATGTAATGGATTGTGTCAATGAAGATTTTCAGAAACGCGGCCGCAGCTGCGCTGATGGAAAGAGGATCCATATCGCCTTTTGCCTTGTACCATACAAGGCCAGAAGGGGAATTCCGCGTTCGATGTTCAAAATGCAAAGGCAGAGTCTTCCGCTACCGCCGCAATTTTCAGACCTACTTATGAGCAAATATCCCACACTGTGAGCTATACAGCTAGACCACCAGCTGAAGGGATAGGCTTGCTTTTTTATCAGCTTAGCAAAAGCTGAGCGAGATGGCCTTATAAAAGCAATGCATATCCTGACAACTGCGAATTTGGTGTGGGTGCACATGAGTTCGACGTGTAGACTGATGAGTGCTTTGGGCGCGATGTAAGCGCCCTGGCTTGGTGTTGCTACTCTGTTATAGCAAATAGTCTAACGTGGCTGAGACATTGAATGTTCTGTGGTGCGGCTTTGTGTAACCCCAAGCTATCTACCACACAATGCTCTCAGCAGCGGCACGCAATTCTGTAAATATCTATATCCACAACAATTTTGTCTGAAACAAAAGGAGAGTCAAAGAATACAAAAACCATTTCGAAATGTCAACTATGCATCGCATGTCTGATACTGTTGTAACGAATATTCAGTTAGCATCCCTGTTTGCAGGTGACCACGAGGCAAAGCGTATGGAAGAGGTCCGCACGATGATCACCAAGGTCCGACAATTCTGGCATGATCATGAGAAATTCCACGACCTGAAAGTTTGGATATGGAAATATATTCAGGACAAAAAGCTGTCTCCAAAGGTCAAGTTGCAGATAACTGAACTCTTTGCTGGCTACAGTGACTGGGCTGACATGGACTTTCGCCGGCCATCCACGAATAGCGAAGTGAAGTATCCTTGGCATGCCATCGAGCTGTACTGCTCAGAAGAAGGATACGAGCTCTTCTTCAAAGCCATCAACGCCTTGTTTCGCGATCAGAATGTCGAGGAGAATGCCATTATTGTTGCAGTGGCATTGGTTGAGTTTGTTACCATCGAGTTGTACAATTTGCGGTTGATCAACATTGGTGATCCGCAATATGAAAACTTCCAAGGAATAGTCTATCGCGGAATGGGCGTCAGTCGATCCGTTGCCGAGGAGTTTGCAAAAGCAGCCCGGCACTGCGATATCTCAAGGCGAAACTTTGCAATTCCTCTAGGCTTCATGTCTAGCAGTACAAGCAAGAAGAAAATGGAAGATTTTGTGGCTCGCATTATAGGCGGCGATTTGATGTACTGGACGATCCATATTCATGGTCTTGAACCAAATTTGCTAAGACAGTATCACGCAAGATACCCCGACAGCGTAGTGACCTCAATTTGTGCGATGCCTGTAGCAAGAGTAGCTGAGCTGGCAGAGAAGGAAATCTTGTTACGCGGCCCTTTCTTCCACATCATCCAGACTAAGTCTGAGGAGATTGGCGGAAGAATGATTCACAATCTTCAAGTCGTGATGCTCAATGTCAACCGGGACCATGGCACTGAACACTCCCTAAATGAGGGTCCGAAGAAAGAGCAACGGGAATTCTTCCGCAACATGGTTTTAGCATCAAGATACGAGATCTGCGCTAGCTTAAGTCGAGAATTTTCGGAGGTAGATGCAGAAGGATATAATTCGCTGGCCAAAGAAGCCCTAAAGCGAATCCAGGCAGCTGAGGACGAGCAGCCTACCTTTACAGCTGCTCTGCCAGAGACAGAGTCTTGCTCTACACGAACATGGTACGGAGATCTCACAGGAAATTCGTTACCTCAGAACTATATAGCTCTTCGGAAGACCTTTGAAAGGGCTGCAATAGATCAAGATTGGACTGCCGTGCTTGAAATCATGGAGGGCGAATACGATTGGCAAATTGCTGATTGGTTCAACCTACCCACTCTCGGAGCAGACTCGACTCGACAGACGTTGCTTCACGAGTTAGCGCTTCATGGTCGACCAGTTTTCTCTTCTAAGCACGTTGTAGCATGGAAGTGCCTACTCGCTCTTGCAGATAAAGAGAATGTTTGGCGTAAGTGAGGTTGGATCTGAACAAACATCCGGCTCAAGCTGACATGCACCCCAAAGGAACACTGCCAACGAAATCTGGCGATATGGCGATCGAATTTGCAGAACGGAATAGAGACGAAGAGCTGCAGGAAATACTTCAGCCTCGCATTCTTCATACCTTGGAAAGGGAACTCTTCGTATCACTTGAAAGCCAGCTTCACGCTCTCATCAAACAGACTTTACTTGACAATAACGTTCGTGAAACAGTCTTCACTGAGACATGTTTGACTGACAAGTCGCGCAGTTCAATCTCGAGGACTTTATGATGCCACCGCTGTCCATCTTGACCGAGATGCAACATCCCAGAATTTGGGTGCCAATTCCTCTAGCTTTCATTGTACGGCACCTCGATGCTAAAAAGCCAAAGACTAACAACGATTACAGGGTTTTATCATCTATTTGCACGGCAACACCTTAAAAGTTCAAAGACTGGAAATTGTAAAGGGAAAAATTGAACCCCAAAAAATAGAGTACCATTTCAAACTTCAGCCATCTGACTCCCCAGTAATTGAACCCACCACGCAGCAGTACGTTCAGAACTAAATTTATAATAGGCAGATTGATGACAGCAGCTTGTTGAGACCACATTTATTGCTGTGGGAACCATTTGTTGGTGAACGCATGGTGACAAAGTGGGACAGTCAGCATAGTGGAGGTAAAACATGGCTTGTATACACGCCATCTTTATTGATGAGGCACTAGCACAAGGTAATAACTTTATACACTACGTGTTCATATTCCAAGGGAATAAGTTCGCAAACAAGAGAATTATGCATAATTCTTGAAACAAACTGTCCTTTTGAATACAACTTCAATTCGAATTTATTGTCACCATGAGCATTAATTTCCATGCGCATGGACTGGATATGCTTACCACAAGGGCAATAAAAATCAAGTTTAGGAACCCCTCACATGTGGCAGGATATAACATATATATGATGAATTTGGCCCTACTGAGATAACAGCTGCTATTCTGATAATATGATGCCTATGCACATGACAAAATTTCGAGCCAAATCTAATTGATAAGCTTTCTATCAGACTATCGGCTGTTCCCACAAGTTTGCAACGGAATATTCTGCTGTTTGTTCCCACCCACCTCCTTAATTCTTTCTGGCGGTTGTATTTTTAATATAGTCCAAACGCAGATAGCTACAAGAGCAATCTCTGGTATGATTGTCATGAACAGATAGATGGTTGGATCGCCAACAATGGCGTTAAGTATCTTGTTGCCCGTGACGGCATACAGAAGTGAGTATAAAACACGTACTCCTAGTAAAGGGGTACACAATGCTGCGCAGTCTATCGTACGAATCTCCTCCCTTGGAAGATGGTTCCGACGTAGCCACAACGCTCCGGATATTCCTGCCACCCAAACGTAAATGGCTGCAATCAGCGCCATACCTATTCTACTATATTTCGTTGGAGCAAGCGAATCTTCTCTTCTGGTGACCGCTACGAAGCCTGCGATCGAAACACCCACATCTGCGAAGGCGAGAAGCTGTGGAACATATTGAACTCTTGGTGAAATCATTTGGAGGTGATTGTTTCTGTAAATCGAGTGAGCTCTGTTCAGACAAATATGATCGACAGAAGGAGGGGCAGGCATACACTCGCTCCGATAACTCGAAAAGTAGGAATACCATTAGCAATATTCCAATAGATTCACAAACCACGGATACGAGTAAGAGTGTCTCTGAGCTATGGTTGATCATGGCCAGCATACAACTGCCACTGGCGATACGAAAGAATGAGAAGACGCCGATGCAGAACCATCCATTCCTCTGCGCGAGTCCAAACCGAATACCGAAATAGAGAGACATGGGAAATACCACTATCTGCACAACGGCAAGGCCATCCCGGTACTCAAACTTGCCATCCGCCATCTCTACAACGAATTGAAGTGAATTGAATTGTTGCCGGGTACGAAGATATACTACTGAAGTTTGTTCTCGTCAGAGAGGAGGTCTAAATTGTAAAGTCCTTCGCCGTACCAGCGGGTTAATCTGTTATGTGCAACGTGCAAAGAATAGACAAGATGGCTTTATCCTAGCGTTGGAAGAATGGTGGAGTTTTCGAGCTTTGGAGAGATAAAAATGAGCCAAAGAACGGAAAAGGTTTAAAGAAATAAAATTAAGAACCTGTATCAAAAGTCCAAATTCCATTGTCAGATTGAAAAGAGTGGCAGTGCCTGCAATGCCTGCAATGCCATGGGTGTATGGACGTTGGGCAGGGGTTTCTTGACCATTCCCTAAACAGGGTAACAAGAAGTTGGCCATCTGCACTTTAATTACTTTATTACATAAATCCATTGATTTTTGTCAAACAACGTCAACCTATTATATAAACTTCGCATACATTCAACAAAGTCACATGAGCCTCTTGAGCTTCCACTTGAATAATCAACACCACTCGAACGTACCACCGAAGGACTACTCGCACTTACGCTCTTTGAGCGTAGTGGTGCCCCGTATTTAAAGTGATCGTGAACAATAAATATGTATGTTGGTGAGCTGAAAATAACCCAGATACTATGCTATACCTTCACTATGTTAATAATTTCTCTAAGTTTAAGTAGCAATCTTACATAGGAAAAGAGCCTTTGATGAATATAGTAAAGACTTATCGTGGCTACACCTCAGGTCACGAGAGGATCAAAGACTAGGCCAAAGTGAGCCAGTGGGTAGTGGCTAAGCGAAGGATGGTACACCGCCGCCACACTGGACTTCATGTTGGACTTCATACTTGTTTGCATACTTGGCAACATGTCCAACATCCAACAAAAGTAGTAGATGACGACGACTGCCGCAAATATCGTAATAAAAGCCAATGAATTGTCATAAATTAGTGGGTACTTCACTGGAATGCGCTGCAGAAAAGCCAGAGATTCAGAAGGAGAGGGAGTCGCTTAAGATATAGTGCCAAAATGTGTGCCGGGCCCCGCAATCTACCCATTTCTTGGGATTCCAGGAGGTTGGATGGTGGAGGGTAGAAACGCAGGGCTGAATAACACTAGAAATAGTGCTCTGTACTGTACTCGAGCCTCTCAACCATGCATAAGAAGGGTTGATCTGGTTTATAGCCCAGCGGTGGTGTACTCTCTTTGTGTTGATTATAAGGTTGCAAGTGCTTCTCAGAACAAGAGACAAAAGACTGACCTGTATATGTCTGGATGATGGCCTCACGGTTGAATGAGACTTATTCATATTGCTACCTGAGGCAAGACTACTATACTGAAAGCGGCCCCAACGATGTCTCCTGTTCAGCTGTACAACTGCTTCTAGTGCAGTGCTCGCACGCTTTCAACCACATTCAATGTTGCTTATTCTAGCCTCCTTGACAACACGCTTTGCTTGTACTTTCTTGCTTCCTGATGGCTTGTTATCTTTATCCTCCGTCTAGTACTGGTTTGGTCAATCGGCGTTTTTGGTTTAAAATTAATAGTTGTTTCAATCAACCATTAAATTTAAATACTGATACACTCTGAAGGATATTTGCGCGTCAGTAGCAAGCTTGTACCTATCTAGACCTCTGCAGCCAACATGTACTTTTCTCATTAAGCATGCACGCAATCTATCCCATAAACCAGCGATATAATTGCCTCTGCCAAAGCTAGAGTCACACGCGTTTTGGGACTTGAATCCGCAAGAAATAACCCATATTGTTTCGTCGGCTGTTATAACAGCTGATTATGCAGCGGGTTATGGTATAATCTAGCTTTAAAGTGCACTATTTACTCTATACATGACAAAATCCCCGCAACTCACGCGGCGGTGATCTTTCTCTTGATGTGCCTACAAGGAAGAGATTGAGACACTTAAATTTTTAAGATGTGTCGACAAGCTCAGTCTCGACCTCCATGCAGGGGTTGATATCATAGGTAGGTTATTATGGTTTTATTCCCCTATTGCCCCCATTAGGCCTGCCGCGTTATTGAAGACTCAGGTTAGTAAGACCTGCAAGCTCCAAAACGCAACAACGAATCAAGGAGGTACCTCCGAGAAACACAACCCTTCGTCATATTTTGTTCATACAGCTCTACCTATTTCAATGCGAAATGTCCCTTTTGTACACCCGAAGTTCCTTTCACACTCCTGACAGGGAGTGACAGACTCATGAGAAAAACTTTGGAGCGGTCAATCCAGACACGCTGACCAGTAAAAATAGTCTTGCAATTGTGTGGAAGGGAATTGGTGGAGGAACTAAAGCTATAAGGCTAATGGAGGAATGCGTACAAGCAAGCAAACGTGTTTTGGAAACTGATCATCCAAGTATTGCGAAGCTTTAGATGCACGAAAGACTGAGCAGAATAACGTTGTATTTTCAATTCAAAGGAGTTTAATTTAACTAGATTGACTTAGTGGTAATAGAATCTTTTTGCTAAGTCTCTACTGTAAAACCTGAGCTGCCTTCCATAGATTAGCTAGAGGCAGGCACCTTGGCACGAAGAGCTCTTGTCCTGCGTGTCATCACGGTGGTCGATGAAATACTAAAGCTTTCCGCAATTCAAAACCCTTGACCAGGACTGGCTGTAGGGACGCCTGACTGGCGCCAACAATTCTACTGCGCCTCATCGCGGCAGCCTTGCTTGGGTCTACTGTACCACCAGCGCAGGACACAGCCACGCCTCACGCCAACTTACGTATTGCCGGCCTGCGAGGTTTTACCAGCTGTAGCTATTGCTATGCTTGCTCTAGCCTCTGATTCTTGTCTAATGGAGATATCTAAAGCTATTGTCTAAGTTGCTCGTGACAAAATTAGCAACACGCTGTATCACAAGTTGATATAATCTTCGAACTCGGCGCCAAAGGCTTAGCGCTATCCATGGAGGCTCTCGTGGCCCTTGGAGTCGCTGGCAACGTCGTCCAGTTCGTGCAATTTGCAGGTCAATTAATCTCAGAAGTCAACCAAATTCGCAAAGAAGGTTCACCCAAATCACTTCAAACTTTGCACCAGATATCGAAAAATGTCACAAAGCAGGCTGAGGTAATCGAAGCGCGTCTGACAGCTCAAATCCATAATCTTAACCAGGAGGACCAAGTAGGTCGCAAAATTGTGCTTGAAAGACCCAACTAACTTTAGTGCAGTTTGTCTTGGAATCTGCTACTGCCTGCAAGACATCTGGTGTGGAATTTTTGGCTTACCTCGATAAGCTTATGAACAAATCACCGTCTTCAAATCTTTTTCGAAACGTTCACGCAAGTCTAAGATTTCACTTAAAGCTCTCGAAGGTTGAAGAGTTTGCTACCAAGCTCGATAGGCTTCGTGAGGTTCTGATGCTTGCGACCACTTTGGCTTTGAGGACAAGCTCAAATGATCAGCATACGGAGCTTATGTCACATCTGCAAGCGCTGCGGATAACCAAAGATGCCGAAGATAGTGGAGCAGAAGCTGCGACAGCTACTATTCAAGTCCTCATCGACACCATTCAGCAGCAGGCAACATCAAGCCTCTCGAGTCTCCAAGCGCATGTTGATCAATGTATTTCAAGCATCGAGGGTTTGCGTAGTAGCTTACCTCACGAAGCAGAGCAATCTATTCTACGATGGCTAAATTTCCGCCAAGGGTTTTGGAGATACGAAGAAGTGCCATTTGCATACAGAAAGACGTTTGAGTGGATATTTGAACATTCTTCGTCTATGGATCAATGGAGCGACTTCAGTCACCATCTCTCGGATCATGAGAACTTTCTCCCCTATTTCATCATGGGCAAGGCTGGAAGTGGCAAGTCGACCTTGATGAAGTTCATCGTTGAACATCAGAAAACAAAGCTTGCTTTAGCCAGGTGGGCTGGCCCTTTGAAGCTTCTAACCCTGAAATTCTTCTTCTGGAATTTGGGAACAGCCTTGCAAAAGAACATCGCTGGAATGCTCAGGTCTTTGCTGCACGAAGTGCTCTCAAAATTTCCTGAGCTGATTCCAGCCGTTCTTCCCGACTTTTATCAACACATAGCTACCTTGGAGACCGATGAGGAGCCGTCATATACGGAATTGAAGAAAACCTTCAAGCTCTTAAGGGAAAAGTCATCAAACTTTCTGAAGATCTGCATTTTCATTGATGGAATTGACGAACTTGATGGAGATCATAGGGACCTCTCCATTTTCTTACGCGGACTAGCATCACCGCACATCAAGCTGGTGATATCAAGTCGACCTATCAATGCCTGTATCAATGCTTTGCAAGGCTGCCCATCTCTGCGATTGCAAGACCTTACAAGATCCGACATGGCTACATTTATCGAAGGAGAGCTTTGTGCCCACCCTCTAATGGTCAATTTGAGCAAGTTCTCTCCAGTTGCAGTAGACAATTTGGTCGCCGAGATGAGAGACAAGGCAGAGGGTGTCTTTCTGTGGGTCAGCCTCGTGGTTCGATTACTTGTTGACGGACTGGAAAATGGCGATGACATGTCTGATTTACTGCGAAAGCTTCGATCATTACCCACCGATCTGGCAGCTCTCTATCAACGAATGATGAATCGAATGTCGCCGGAATATCGCGGACAGGCTGCGGAGATTTTTCAATTGCAAAAGGAATGGAGAGAAGTTACTGATGAGAGACCGTTCCCGGCGTTGGTTCTTGCAACTGCACTACAGCAGCCTTCAAGAGCTCTACATAACTCTTTGGCTCCAAATAACTATGGAGTGCTTCAATGGGCTGCTCAGAGTATCGAAGCACGGGTTCGAAGCCGCTGTTGTGGATTGCTCGAAGTGCATCGAAGACCAGTAGGACCTGAGGATAGCTTCGCACACTCAGCTGAGTTCTACGGTACTTCGACTGACCTGGCTGTGGAATACCTCCATCGAACCGTCGCAGAATTCCTCGTACATCCAGATGTGTGGTCCGAGATCTGCTCAGCCATTCAGCAACCAGATTTTGACCCTGCGGCAAGTCTTGCTCTAGCCTCTCTTGCAATGATGAAAGCCGCTTTCAATTTCTGGGCTCCTCCTCTTTTAATGCATCTTAGACATGGTGTGGGATTTGTCAAACGATCAGTGACGATGACGGCGGACCAGCTCCAACAATATATGACCCAAATAGACGAGACAATGGGACAGTTCTTCTTGCGATCAAACATTAAGCAGGCTAACTGTCATTGGTCGACGCAACCAGAGATTGGTATTACCCCAAAAACTTCCAGTTTGATCGAAGGTCTTTCGAAAGACATTGAAGACGTGCTATCCAGGCAATCAAATATTCTAACATTTGCCGCCCAAACAGCCGTCCACAAGTATCTCCGAGTCGTGCTTCAGAAGTCTCGGATTGATCAGGAAATACAGTTTGCACTGTTGATATATGCAATGGAAAGCTGGATAGCCACGTTCTCTCCCGGTTCCAGTACCAAAGCTTACCAGAGAGTTACGTATGGTCTCAAGCTCGCTGATATGGTCGAGACTCTACAACTCCTACTTACTGATCTCGTTCCGCCTGAGAGTCACTGCTTTGGTCTATCCATCGCCTCTACGATCCTTCGCCTTGGAGAAAAACTTAGAAGCATGAGAAAATATCTTGAGCTCGCAGAAATGCTTCGAACCTTCTTTGCCGCATCGAGAACGCCTGCTGACCTTGCGAAGCAAATGAGTGGCAATCTGAACCAACGCCACGAACTGAAACAATTAATTGGCGCCATCATATCTTGCACTGACATTGAGGCTAAGCGTATCGGGTTTGAAATTAAGCGTATGACATCAATCGACAACTGGGAATCATCAGAGTTTAACTTACCGCTGCCCCTCAGTCAGCGCATCGTTCCTCATCCGCCTGCAGCTCGAGGATATTTTTCGAGAAATCGTGCGGCTCGTCCGGCGCACTCAGGCCAGAATAGGCGCAAAATACGGGAGCAAGCTTCCCCGGGACCGGACAGGGAACAACGTCCAAGAAAGAGTGCAAGAAGGAAATAGCAACTAAAGGAAGGCGCCAGCTGCTCTACGGATACTAATGAGGCAGTGTCACTGTCTATATTAGACGTGGTGTTATAAATATTGTTGCAGTATGATTTACTTGGTGAGCCCGTTTAATATAGAGTGGCCATCAGAACTATGCGTCGCGATATATTCACCTGGGACTCGGAGCAGATCCTTTTTTGGTACCCATGCCATTGTTGCCTCAGTACGCTTACGACTAGGCATTCCTTGTAGAGGGGGCCACAGCCCATACTAAAGGTTTACTGAAGCAGTGGAGGTAGATATAAAAGGCCTCTCGGAAGTTGGCATCCCGATAATGTGCAATGTGAAAAATTCGTTGTTACCGTTCAACCTTTTACTGATCGCAGAGTCCGACCGAACGATCTTTCCGATATCATTTGACCTCTTATAAAACTTGAAAAGTAGGAAGTCGGCAATTTCGCATCGGTGTAGGTAAAGCTGTTTTATTGGTATACCACGGAACGCTTGTTATAGAAGTAATATAATGCAGCTACATAGCCGAGGCGATTTATTCTTCCAAGTAATTCGGATTGCCGTCTTTTAAACGGAGTCTACAGATGACGCGTGGATTCTAATGTCATCTGCTTACTCTCAAACCCTTTCAGTCAGTGTTTGATTTAAATTCGCTATGTAGCATCTATTTGTGGTATCAAAGTCGTGGCTGGCACGGAAGCGGCTGACTTTTTCGGGTTAGACAAGAGGAAGGAAGAATAGGACACTCCAAATTCTTCCTTTCGTAAGTTAAGCCCTAGCAATGAACAGATTTTAAATTTTGACCATTGGATTCTTCCTATTGTTGCATGTGGGCTGTCCTGAAGGAGATAGGGGTTAAGCGAGAAATGCCTTACTGTTACTACCACTGCCATTTGTTCATGGGCGTGTTTATGACCACGTCAAAAAGTGAATAAAGATCAGAACATCTTAAAGGCCAAAATAGGTCAATTTAGAATGTATGAGTCACAGCAGTTATACCTACCATTTGTGAGTGCTAGGTGCGAGGTCGTAGCTCATGTGTCCAGTGACACGGTCTATGAGTTTAGAAATTCTTTTCCACATAGACTCTATACGGTCTATCAAGCAACATCTACTAAAAACCGGTAATATGTTCTCGTAATGAAATCGATAAAGAGTAAGAGTCCACTACCAGCACCAGCCTCAAAATTCGTTTGGTTAATACTGTCTCGCTCGATTAGTCTAACAGTCCAGCCATAATGAGTTTTGAGCGACGATTTTCGATTTTACCGTGAACGATCAACCCACAAAGACCACTTCTTTAGATATCACAGCCCGCTAGTATTCAACTCTATGCAAGGATTGTATTCGTATCCAGATGAATATCTATCTATTTATTTTCCATGGTACGCCAATCGCTATGCTTATCCCAACCAAAGTGTATGAGTACAGCCTTCTGCCCTAAACATACGCCATTCCAATATGATAACCGTTGGCTTGAATCTATGCATTAATTGTCTTTTCCATCGTCCAACTGTATACCCTCAACTCCCGTCTGAGCGATGCTCAATCCAGGCTGTGTCTCATCTATAGCCCAAGCTCTCGCTACTCCATCGTCACCAGTCGTGATAATCATCTCTTCGTCTGTTTGTGTTTTCCCTGCATCATATCTTGGGCACCAAGTCACGTGGTTAATCTCGTATGGTCCATGGCCACTATTCAACACTCCAACTATCACCCATTCTTTCTCAATCGTACCACCAACGCTGCTTCTGCCTTTGGTTTTCTCCTCGTATACCACAACCTTCCCGTCACCTCCTGTAGAAACCACTCTCCCAGACTTCTTGCTCCAATCGATTGAATATATAGGGAAATCGTGTGCAGTAGGAAGTGTTCCAGTGCACACCCATTTTTCGTTTGCTGGCGGAGGACGCATAGTGCTTGGTATGGAAGCATTGAAGTATGATGGTTTATTGGGCTGTGGTGGTGAAGGTACTAGAGACCAAACGCGAATTGTGCAATCGGCAGAACTAGACATGAGACGGGGGGTGGGTTTGATTTTCGGGTCATTTGTGTCACCCGACTCCTTGTGTGGCTCCTGACTGATCTCTGGTTCCCAAGCCAAGCTCCAGACTGTCCCAGTATGTCCATCAGTCGAATCATCTCCTCCTAATTCTGCAAAGCATCCCCACTCGCCCTCTTCGACTTCTCTCCACAACCGTATCGTGTCATCGTAACTAGCGCTTGCAAGTACCTCGCCGTTGCCATCGTTTTCTCTCCAACATATGCATTTCACATCTGCTGTGTGTTCTTGAAGAACCGCGATTGTCTCCCAGTCATCATCTCCTTCTTCACCAACTTCTTCCCATATCCATATACTCTTGTCTCGACTACAGCTTGCCAGGAACTGTCCGGATGGCGAATATGCTATGTTTTTCACTTCGCTATCATGGCCCTCAAGGACAAGCATAAAACCCCAATCGTCTTCAGCCTCGGATCCATCACTGTCCTCTATTTGTTGCTCACCAGAAGCTCTGATCTCTCTTTCAAGAACTTGTCCATTGGCACCAGGTCCATCTTTTGAGGCCTCATCTGCTTGACGACGCCAAAGCCCAATGGAAGCATCAAAACTTCCACTTGCAATATTTAAAGGCGCATTGGGACTAGTGGATGGTTTCCACGCAACTGAGCGTACTGATCGTGTGTGTCCACCTTCGAGTGTAGAGTGTAAGGTAAAATTCTTCAACGAGTAAACGCGGACTGTTTTGTCGCTGGTACCTGTCGCGAGGAGGGGTAGGTTGTTTGGGTTTGGAATTGAGACCCAAGCTCTAGAAGATGCGGTTGGCTTGAGCTCAGAAATGGGCAGGAGGCGAAGCGGCAGTGGGCTCTTTGACTGTGCTGCCATTTCTTTAGAGGTTGAGTTAGAGATTAAATTGGAAGTGTTCAATTGTGGTGATGATGCGGGGTGATAATAAAATGTTGTCCTGGTCCGGAGGTGGAGATTGCTGACTAACCAGGTGCACCAAACATACCTCTTGGCGCAACAGCTTGCCCAATGTTATCTTGGGTATTTAGAAGCGCTGTAAACACACGTATATTAGGAGAAGAAATCTACTGAGTTTTAAGCATTTGCTTTCAATGCGTCACCGATATGAAGATCTTTTAATTCTCCGATGAAGACTTAAGGAGAAAAGAATTAACTGCTTCTATACCGTGGCAAACAATTGGGCCGACAGTAGCTCCAGCAGTCATCTGTAAAGTATCACAACTGGACCAAATACTAAGAAGGATATAGAATGGCTTGTATGATCTTTCATTGATTCAGCTTTGAACGAAGTCGCTGATTTATATAGAGATGGTTGACGAGCTCCACTCTTCCTCACAAAATGAGAGAATTTTCGGATCAATCGACTAGGCTCAATGAATTATGCTAATTTTAAGTATCAAAATTGTCTTTCTCGACTGTTTAAAATGGCTCCTTAGAGGTTGATATGCTTAAAAGTTTCCACAATTGTTACTAACTTGGCATCTTATTCTCGCTTAAAAAAGGGGTCCAGTGTTGCTTGCCTCTCCTGGCGACAGGGCTTAGTGCCATGTCCAAGAATTAGTGCTTCGATCCTTCTTAGATTTTCCTAAGCATCCTCAAATCTAATCCCTCTCCAATGTATATAGATATGCAAATAAACTTTGTCAGAAAAATAAGTCTCCTTTCAGGTTATCAGCTGCGAAACTCCTAGATTCTTTCTGCCAGCACTTGATTTATTCTTATAGCAGTGCGAAAACACCTAAATTGCTCCTCAAATCTACCTATTACACACATGAGATTTCTTTGCCTCAGTCAACAAACGTTACAAGGTTACAACTAGTGTCCATAGAGCCTCAAATATGTATCTCGAATTCGTTACAAAAAGTCACTCTCCTGGCTTCATCATCCTCTCATTCGCTGTTTGTATCATCGGATCATGGACCACCCTAGAGCTCATCCACAGGAGGACGGCAGTAAATGGCTGGCATAACTGGTACGTGGCAGGAACTTTTGATCTGTCAAGACTCATGGTAGTAGGGGTCTACTACTTGGCTGTTCTCTTTCTATGGGTGGAATGGCCGTATGGTGCACGCACTTCATTGGAAATTTCGCGGTGATCCTCGGCGAAGGAGGTGAAATGCAGGCAGCGTATAGTCCTGGAATGACGGCATTGGCCTGCCTTCTTCCAATAATTATCACCAGTATAACATTCCTGGTTGTCGCCTCAGAAAACACATTCAGTTATATAAGAGTTGGGCTAGGTGGAACACTAGCAGGCCTGGGATTTTGTGGAGCATACTACGCTGGACAAACACATATTTCAAACTACAACTGCTACCACGACCTTGCTTTCGTCGTTGCAGCTGCGCTCCTCGCAGTGATAACTAACATTTTAGCTTTGGGTATCTATAGCTGGTTTCGATCTACATGGAGCGCAGATTGGTGGCTGAGAGGTATTTGTTCCTTTTTACTTGCTGGGGCTGTCTCCGGCATGTTTTGGCTTTCTTCTTCTGGAACCCTTTACCAGATGAAGAAGGAAGTGGGACCGAATTTGGGGACAAGGATAGCAACAACCATATCAGTTCTCGTATTAGTGAGTTATAACATCTGAATAACTCTTCGCACCCCTTCTGATCTTGTCCAGTCTATTTTTGGTTGCCTAGTTTTAATCTTTACCGCTATTATCAAGAATGCAACCAGATTACGCACAAAGCGCCGGGCTCATCAAGTTGTTCTAGCTACCGCGGTATTTGACTGTAATGGTAGACTTATGGTCACCCCTGAAGGAGTCCTACCAAACAGGAAAATCACAGGCTCTTATCTCGAACAGGTTCAAAAGTAAACTTGCTCCTGCGAAACTCACTAATAGCTTTCTAGGATATGAACGATACTTTCAATAATTCACATTCCAATTTTCAGTGGATGATGAGGGCTAGTTACGATTGGAAAACTGTAAAAGAGCTTATTCCAGCCATGAGAAAGCACCTTGTTGCTACTGGACTGAAAAGTCGTTTCGGAGCAGAGTCCAATTTCTTAAACGAAGAGGGGATCCCAATCAAGGACTATCACCTCGTGTTCCGCGAGCTATTTTGTACAGCAGCTGCAGATCTGGCTGAAGATCTTCGACAGCCTCTAGTATCTTTAGGTATTATGTTTGACGACATAATCAGTACAGATCAAAAGCCGAAACAAAATAGATTCATAGCAGAGAAACGAACGAGTTCAGTAGATCTGGAAAGGGACGATATAGAAATGGAGGCTATCGGCAATGGCCAACTGCTGTTTCTAATTCGTAAAGTAGATCAGGAGGAAGCTGATCGACTTCAAAGCGCTGGATTTCGATTTGCTGATATAATGTATTTGATTCCTATTCTAGGGGGGGTTTTTCGCATTCGAAGGGCAGATCTTCAGGCAAGGCTTGACGAAATGTACCAATGTTCCACTGCAAATAATACGTTAGATCGAGGGGTTCATTTTGGACTGTTTTGTGTCCGGGCAAGTGTCGAGGCTGGGTTTGAAATCCTGGCTCAAAAGTCTGGGAGGAACCTTCTCCCAACTATGCAGATGCCTGCAGACACATTAGATGAGTGGCAAGCTAAATACCTCGGAGGTTTGGATGATGAAACCGTCTCATCGTGTTTAAGACAATTTGACATGACGGCGAACGTTGAATCATTACCAGCCATCGAAAAGCTATTTGCCTCTCAATTGTACAGCTCTCTTGAAGAACTCAGAGATGAGATTGGCGACAGTTTCTTCGACGACGCTCGACTGATAGGAGTCCCCGTTGAAGTCCCTTGCGGAGTTATTCGAGAAAATTATCCATCTAGCAAAGCTGTGGTATTTGTTTTCAGAATCGTCATGCCACTTGAAGCTCAGGTTGCCAGCAAGAAATTGTGCTATGTTCCATTGACGTTGTTTAAAACCCGTCAGCACACTCTAAAGAATGCTCCAGATCATGTGGCCTTTGCTCGAAGGACGTATCACGAATTTGCAGCTATTCTTGACCTAGAACCGAAGCCTTATACCATTGATTTCCTTACTCCACCGCTAAGAATTGAAAGTACTCCATACTCTTCAATCTTAGGTACTCTGCCACCTGCAGTCCTAAACCTGAAGCAGATGGTTTTGAAGAAATTGAGACTTGGTTCGCGCAGCGAATATCTTGATCAAGATATCGGAGGAACAGTATCCTCAGAGTACTCGAAACAATTTGGCGGGATAGCGGTAATGAATGAGGTTCATGTTGATATCCTCCATAGGAAAGCATTTTATCAACCAGAAAACGTCAACCTAGAATTAAATGCTGACGGTAGACATCTACATGCACACAGAGATACGGAAGGAATGATTCCCAAAAACACATCTGTTGTACCCCAGGCGTATAATGAGGAGGGGCCGGAATATGTTGATGAGCTATTGAGATTGAGTATGGCACTGAGATAATTGTTAGAATTACTGTTATTGCTTGTGTTTGATACGGTTGGAGACTCTAAAGCAAATATTATCATAAAAACTCTTCAATGGTTTCTTCTTGAACAGGCTAGAGTCCATCATGTCCCTGGAGACGAGAGCTCTTTGTAAGGTAAGAGTGTCATATATGCGTCTATCTGCACAGAAAAGGTTTGAGGTCTAGGGTCATGAATTGGTGTACTAAAATGATATGCTGGATCTTTGAGGTCTCTATTCTAGGTTTCTGATCACCCAACTATGCTTTTAATATATTATTTCTTTGATGCAAAAATTCCTCATAACAGTCCAGGAATTACCGCCGTTCTACCCGCTATTTTTTCCTTTCCAAATTTCCTTTCATACCACTCTTTCCCTTGTAAAGCTCTCGGCAGCATCGTCGTTATCTCATTCAGAAGAAATGTTCTGGCAGGAGTACAGCCTTTGCCCGCTGCCAACCAGAATCCGGCCCACTCAACCCATTCACACAAATAATGGGGAAATAATATCCATCGGAACAGCCCATTCTCAGGAACTTTATACACCCTTTCGATTTTTTGATTTCCATCCTTCTCCTCCTTCTGCTTCTGCTTCTGCTCCCTTGATGCGATCCTGCGTATCTCCCTCAACTCATCATCATGCCATATGTTACCAACCAGACCTAGCACCCATATCAAGACGCCAACTTGGAACTGTGTATTGGAAACGAAGTGTGTATCATTTTTCGACTGCTTGTGGGTAGAGGATCCGTAACCAGCAAGCCAGCCTCCAATTGATATACCATTCATGAGTTGAAAGGTCAAAGCAAAGAGCCAAACAAGCGGAGACATAGGTGCCATGGAGGGGCTAATGATTGGGCCAATAACAGCTCGATTGAGATAATGAGTTGCAAACAAGCCTCCAAGTACAAGGCTCCCCATAGGAAGGGAAGTAATCCCCTTCGCGGGAATTGTAATCATACAATACAGCAGTGCGATTGTACCCGGAACCTCCATTGTAATCCAGCCGATCCTCCCAGGTATGTTGAATCTGCTCTCTTTCGAAGTTTTCCCCATAGTGTAGACATGTTCACTAACAAAAGGGATTTGCTGTAAGAGGGTAAACTGCTGAGGAATTAGTGCCTTATGCTTGCATGTTATGTGGACGAGCATACTAGTGGAAAGAATTGAAAGATGTATACCACCCATTCCCAGTTCTCCTGGGTTGGAGGTATCCAATTGTGCGCAAGACTCATAGTATACAGTTTAACATGTCGCTTTTTGATGAGAGTGAGGTCGTAAAGTCATCCATCGTATCTGTACAACCACTAAATATGTCGTCACCTTCGAATCTTAGCCTCGTCCCGCCCTCAAGGTGCCACTCGATGCCAAGATACACCGAAATACTCAGCCTTGCATCCATCACTCATTCATTCTACCACCCATTACATCCGAAGCTTGAGCATCTTGGAGCATATGCCCTGAATATAGCAGGCACTAATGGCCAACGAACCGGATATGCGTAATCAAATTGCCAAATACGCCAGCGCCCTCAAATCTTTCTCGTCCTCTCCTTCCAAATTCCATATTCTTCATTCTCTTCCTGCCACAGCTCTACCTGCCCCCAAGACACTCTATATACTTGACTCGTCATTTAATCCGCCTACCCTTGCTCACCTGCGCATTGCCACATCAGCACTTCTTGAAGATTCCTTACCCTCGCCCTCTCCAAAACGTCTTCTTCTCCTACTTGCAATACAAAATGCAGATAAAAAGCCCAAACCCGCATCCTTCGAGGAACGGCTGGCTATGATGCAAGTATTTGCCTCGGATATCTTATCCTCCATTTCCGCAGAGACACAGAAAACCGGGGAGATTGGCATTGATATAGGCGTGACGAAACTGCCTTATTTTAGCGACAAGGCTGTGGCTATAGAAGAAAGCGCAGAATATCCCGGAGATGCACAGCAGGTGCACATGACAGGTTTCGATACCCTCATCAGAATCCTCGATCCAAAATACTACGGGCCGGACCACTCGCTGAAGGTTCTGGAACCGTTCTTCCAGAAAAACAGGCTGCGGGTAACCTACAGGACCGACTCGGAGTGGGGTTCTAAAGATGCTCAGGATAGCTACTTGGCTGCTATAGCGGAGGGGAAAAGAGATCAAGATGGCGCAAGGAGAGAATGGGTTACAGAAAACCGAATCGAGATGTGTGGCGGAAGGCAGGAAGGTGAGGAGATAATAAGCAGCACAGAAGTTCGAAAAGCTGCTAAAGAAGGGAACCGAGAAGCTCTGGAGAGGCTAGTGACACCTAGAGTTGCAGATTGGGTGCTGGGTGAAGGTTTGTATCTCGAGAGTTGAACGAATACACTCCTCATTCCGCCGCACCTACAACAATCCACCAGAACCATTAGAGATGCTCTGGAGAATGGTGATTTTTTAATTGTCTAAATCGACACATTCATGCCTCCTCGTGCTATTTGATGCTATATGAACCCATGCCGCATAAATAAGGCGGCAAGCATTAGGACTCCAGACTGCAACGTTCCAGTTCCCTGATATACTGTGTACAGTAACTATTGCCACGCACGTTCCATCTTCAACATGGTTTGAAGCTTCTATCTTTGCGGTACGGGATATTGGTCACACTATTTGGCTACTTGCGCTACCGACCCACGCCCAGTAGCATCATACGTACCTCCTTGACCTCTTTGGCCATTGTCGCGACCAGAAGATATGAGATCGATGGAAAGAAGACGGGCTGTGCAGAAAATCAAAAATGGTTTTGATAAATATGTCTTCCGGTTAAAATACGCCCCTATCTTTAAGCGAGGCCAAGAAGACCATTACTTTGACTGTCAGCGAAGGAGGCTCCTTATTTGGCGAACTTTTGTTCTTGTGGGACCGGTAGTACAAATTGCACATATGTGAAAAGGCCTTCAAATTCGTAGAAAATTCGTGAGCTACACGATAGGAAGTACGAATACATGATTCTCAGAGTGCAAAACAAGATCAGATAATATAATGGGTACCCAGTGAAGAGCTAAACCTGAATTATGGTAGATGATAACGCTATGTAATGCATGAATACCCAAGCAAAGAGGCTTTTTGTTAACCCGCAAAAATGTCGTGTCTCGTTGAAATCATCTCATCTAAGCCGCTGATGAATCAGCCGCTAGTAAAAAAGCACCAAACTGAAAGCTCGCCCCCCGAACTTCTATATGTCTTACAATAGACACAAAAGAATGCGCATCCCTTCATGTCCTAATCCTTGCTTAGAAACAGCATATACTAACCAGTAGTATCTGCTTCTTCTTTATATGAAAAAAGCATATCGTGAGATATTTTGATCGTCGCTCTATCAGAAAGTCTCGGATTCGCCACTTTGATTGCTGGCTATGGTGCCGAATGTATCTGGAATTTATTAGTGAAAGCACATGCTTGTGGGTGAAGATGAAGTACCTCTGTTTTTGTTTCTCTGCGCTGGGACATCATCTCGGTTCAAATCTCCGCTCCGTGAAGCAGAAGACATGCTACGTGGGCCTGTTGGCTTTCTTGTAGGAACACCTCCCATTGTGCCGGATAGCACGCGTGCTTGGGTTCTGGGCGACTCCTGTTGGTCGTAGTCAGGCTCATAAGTAGCGTTATCAGCGCTCAAACGGTCGTTGTTTAGTTGTCGATTCAAAGGGCTTGGCTTTTGTAGCTTGCCGGTCCTGATCTTCGGTGGTAATTGAGGTACTATAGGTTCCTTGGGCGGGCGAGATGGAGGAGAAGCAGGGTTTGAGTATGCTCTGTCCGATAGTGGTGATGTGTGACCTGTATTGTTGGTAGCATCGCTGTAGCGATTCGTCTTCTGCGGAGGGAGGCGATTCAGCGAAGTTTGAGACCAGTTGGCACTAGCTGGCGACATTGGTGCATCAAAGTTCACAGCTTGAGACTCGAGAGCAGTTTGGTACCGGTGGGTGGGACCAGGGCGGGGTTGGGGGTGTTGAAGGTTTAGTGAGTTTCTGTGAGCCTTGTACTTTGGGTCTTCCGGAGGTAGAAGGGGAGACAGAGCAGGTTCGGATTCCAGCTGTTGCTGTTCCCGATCTGGCGAGTACTGGAGTCTGTCATCGCCATATGGATCATTCTCAACATAGTTCCCCAAGTCAGAACCAGACCTTGATGGAGGGTCGGTGAATTGATCATTATCTTTCCGCCCGCTATTTCGTCCACTACTCCGGAAACCACGTAACACTGTCGAGGCTGTAGTCTCGGACCAGCGGGAAACCTTAGGGATCCAGCCAGATGAGCTACTTGATTTGTGCTTTTTGCTCTTATCCGTAGCTGTTTTTGGCGTGTGTTCGTTGCTAAGAGAGGCAGGAGCAATATGCTGAGGGGGAGTTCCGACAGGCGCTGAGCTCCCACGGATATTTTCTCGAGTTGGCGTAAGAAGGCGCTCGTTATTTTCGAACTGATTATTGAGAATATCTTCTTCGAGCGGATCGAGCTCTTCCTCATTTCCCTCTGGCACGGTACTGATCCGGTGGTCTGAGAATTTTCGAGTATCCATCCCTCCCCTGGTAGCATTTGGTCCACGCAATGGAATTGAAAGATGCCCAGATTGACTTCCATGACTAGCAGTGGAAGTACCTGCATTTCCCTCTGGCTCGTAACCATGATCATGCTCATAGTTGCCCTCTTGATGGAGGTCGCCATACGAATTCCCCATATGCCCAGTTTTCAAACCCTGTGCTACCTTCAATCCTTCAACATCTCCCAACAATTGAACAAGCATGTCCTCAATCTTCCCTAGATCATTATTGCTCTTTAAGCTGAGACCGTTCAGTGCTCTTCGGAACACATTCCTTCGCTTTGTGGGCAAGTCTTCGTACATGTCATCATTGGATCCTTGACGGACAGAACGAGGCACACTCGGTGGCAAAGGTCTTGGGCCATTGATAGCCTTCTGAACTGTTCTCTCAGTGTTGTCCTCGACTTCGGTGATGATTTGGTCCTCTGTAGCGGCTAGTAGTTGTTTCATGTCTTCAAATGAATTTCGCATTTCCGCAGCTGCACGAACGAGTGTCACAAGGATCTCAGTATCGCGGGCGCTTCTTTGAGCATCTCGTACGGTCAACTAAAAAGGGTTAGTGGTTTCTTAAAAGATGTGAATTGCCCTTACATGATCCATCAGTGCAACGATATCTCTCGATTGAATGCGATCCGCAGTGTTCCCAGTAGCACTATCGTAAAATGGCGAATCCATGCCGTGAGACATCCCACTCATGTGCCGACCATGGCCAGGTGTGTAGAAGGGGTCTGCACCATCCACACCTCCGTGGTTCTGATCTAGGAAGTTGACACCTTTTTGCCTCTGTTCAGGGGTGACGGCACCTTGGGAACGAGCATTTGGTGCCGATGAAATGTACCCTTCATCTTTGTTCAAAGCACCTGGGCTTGCAGTGTGATAGTTAAGCTTTGTGCCACTAAATTGATGGTTCACACTGTTAAATCCAGACTGGCCAAGAAGGTCACGGTTTTCGCCAATTGCAGCAATCGGACTTGTTCCTTCGTACGGGTTCGTGATAAGCGTATCACGTTTCCGATCACCAGAAGTTCTTGCCCATTCATCATCTTCGTTGCTCACATTTCGATTATGTCCTACAATAGCGGCTGTCGCTCCAGCGCTGGCTGCGGCCCCAACCAAAGCGGCCTCTGCTGCCTTGAGGTTTGCATCGTGTGAGGGAGAACGACTCGCTGATTTGTTGAGTGGTTTTCGTGGCGGAGTTGGATGCCCTCGCCAGTGGTCTCTATTTGATTCCTGTGCACCTCCGAGTGGGGCTCGGATAATGGACGGGTTTGTAGTAACAGAGTCACCATCGCCATACCCTATTTCAGGCATGGGGTCATGCACATCTGGGAGCCCACTAGCAGTCATTTTGAGTTGATCATGGCTGGCAGCTTCGCTTAGTGGCACATCGATGCTGTGACGTGGAGAGAGAGGTATTTGGCCATGTCCTTGGCTAGCCCGATCCTTGAATGACATGTTGAGAGGGGCACCAGTGTCCTCGCGTAGAGGCTCATACTGTATTTGATCGGCAGATGACTTTTTGTTCCGTTCTTTGATAAGGTGAGCAGCTGCGCCAGCAGCAATACCAGCTAAGACTGCTTTTTCAGTTGTCCGTGAGTTGTTGACCATTGGTACCTTCCGTCCGTGCTCATCTAGGTCGTACTCATTGGCATATTTAGTCGGGCTAGCGCCAAATGTATCTCGCTTCTCAGGACTATTACCACGGCTGGTGAATAGTTGCTCGGAGCCATCCTCATAGGAGGCATATGAAGCTCTTCGATCGTACTGCTTGGAAACACCAGTAACATCCGAGGCATTCACAAGAGACGCGACAGCAGACTCGACCGCTATTGGAGTGTGAACGAAATCTGGATTTGCACCAACGCCTCGAACAGCTTGCCCTGCAGCGACGCGATCCAGTTCTGGTGAGTCCATACTATCATCGGTATAATTTGTCATATGCTTGTAATCAATGCGTGGGTCTGAGCTACGATAGCTTTGCGCATCCAAATTGCGATTTCGATCATTTTCTATATGTTGTTCATTCCAGTATTCACCATCTTGTGTAAGCTCTGAGTCTGTTAAGCCTCCCTGTCGTACACCAGCAAAGTCATGTCGATTGGTATGAGCATTTTCTTCAGAGTCTAATGATCTCATAGATCTTCCAGATTGCTTATGGTGGGGCGACTTTCCGATGGATGAAAATGATCCAGTACTTTGCGTTGATCTAGAATGTCGTTGTTGGACATCTGGATCACCTTCCGTATAACCAGAAACGCTTTGTATCGGGCTCAAGCCACGTCGGTCTTGTCCATAAGGAACGTATCTCAATGGTGGTGGAACCTCCTGGCGATAATAGTCATACTGCTCTTCTTCATCCATTAATTCGGATTCATCTCCGTTGTCACGATATTGCATGACCCCCAAACCAGCCCCAATAGCAGCACCAGCAACTCCAGCCCCGATCATATGAGAATTGCCCCGGCTTGTCTCCTCCACAATAGAATCATCATACTCATCATCGTACATAGGTACCTTCCGGCCGTGCTCATCGATCTCATATTCTTGACCGCGTAACTGATGTTCACTGGGTTGGCTATGAAGGCTGAGATTTCCCCGAGAGTAGTTGGAGTGCTGAGTCCCCAATCCTTGTTGGAGGGCAACTGGGGTTCTGGTTGGCGTTAATGAACCTGGAGAAGCCACTCCACGAGAAACTTCTTGAACTGGCGTGATACGCTGCTCGTAGCTAGCCGAGTGCGGCCTCTCTGTATCCGCTGACAATATCGAACTTCTAGTCAGCTCAGAGGGGTTGATCTCGCTCATTAGCGGCATAGGTGGAACAAGCTCCCTCTCATGCTCCTCGTAGCTAATATCACTCCGGCTCCGGCTCTTGGTTCGCCTTCGTCGACGCTCCTTCTTCTCATCAAGAGAATCTTGTGAATGTTTATGCAGCGCAGCAGCAGTTAGTGCACCGACTCCTGCTCCGATAGCTGCTGCTTCTAAACCACGATGTTTGTCACTAGTGCGCTTCTTCCGGGGCCGTCCTTGGCTATCTTGGGTAACCGTCTCCTCAGATGTTTCTCGTTCAAAACTTCCGGGAGATTCTTCATGCTTCACACGGCTGAGGTTCTTATTTTTGTCCTTCCGACCCTTTAACGAGTTTCCAGATATAACTTCTCCGTCATTCAAGGTTACCTTTGGCCTGCTGGATAAGTCGGTAGCGCTTCCACGTTCTGACATTCTCTGGATGCTCGTAGAATCTTCCATAGAATCTTTCGAAATTCCACTCCCCGAAGTCACCGAACCTCGCCGATGCCTATCGCGCTGATCACGCTCATCACGTTTACTCTGTTCCCTTTTCAAGGCCGTTAACTCTGGAAGAATCAGTCGGCGAATGGCGTCCTCTACGGTTTCGAGTAGTTTGGGGTTGTTAATAGATGATTTTGAAGTTCCAGACCGGAATGAATACGCATCCCCTGACTTTCCGCTGACTTTCGAGTTAAGCAGACTTGAATCTCCGACTGACAAGGAAGATTCCTCGTGATGGCTTCTGCTTGATCTTCTCCGTGGAGATTTGACACCCTCCGTAAGTTGTTCACCACTTACACTACGGCTCCGGCTACGATGTTTGCGCCGCCGTTCTGACTTTTCCCCGCGTACCTTCTCAACCGCCTTCTGAACAACTATCCGTTCCCGACTCAGACTTCGGCTCCGTCTTCTCGAGGGCGATTGCATCTTGTCTGCTACAACACCAGCGAGCATTCCGGTCGCAGCACCAGCTGCTAACACCTCGCCACGGCTCAAGCTTCGACTGCGCTTCCTTTCAGGTGACCTTGTCTTGCCATCGAGGAAGCTATCAGCAGGCATCGAAGAAATGTCGGACGTGTTTTGGTGTAAATATTTAGAGCTGCTTTCGTTTGTCGGGATAAGAGGACTTCCGTGACGTCTAGGCATAATTTCCACCTCAATTGGCCCACCTACAGATGATGCAACGTTGGATTCTTCAGTCGCGGATGGATATGAATGTGCGCTGTGGTTGTCCCCCTCCTCTGTGGACTTGTCACCCTTCACGTCAGGCGTCAAATGTATGCGCTTGGTGTATGATGGCTTGCGAGTCCCCTTGCGCTCCGTAATTTGTATGTGATCATTCGCTGATGATCGACTTCGACTTTTGGAGGATGGTGTGACTTTGACTCGAACTGATGGTCTTCGAGACTCGGACTTCCCGTCTTTTCCTCCCTCAAAATACTCGATCAACAATGACGTTTGACTTTTGTTGTCCCCGCTCAATCCCAAGCTTTTGTCTCGTTTCTTGGTGGAGATTGTAATGGGGCTGCCGTCAGAAGGTAATGAGTATGTTGACTTTTGCGTAAGCCTACTGCCTGTGTCGAGCTCTGTTTCTCTACCGGTGTTGCTGTCGGTCTCAGTAGGTGCAGGAAGAGGAGGGCCTTTTCGAGCGTCGGCGCCCATCCTTACAACCTCAGATATCAGTCAAGGTCGTGTAAGGATGCATACAGGGAAATGTAGTCGTTGATTGTACGGATATCGAAGAGGCTGGGCGAGGTGTTTTGGTCAATGTCCAAGATACTGGGATAAACAACAAAGCGCAGCACAGCTGAAGCCTCCCGGCCCGGTGTTGCACAATGTCGAATCTGTGATTGTAGACCGATAGGTACTGCTAGAAGATATGCTTCACGAAAGGAAGCTACGCGGTCCCCAATTGTGGGTTCGGAGTGTATAGAGTTTGAAAATGGTCAATAAAAGCTATGTTATGAAAGCAAGCTGGGCTAGAATAGCGGATCTGGTGCGTTGGCAGGTCGTTGGTGAATACCCACGTTGATTGGCCGTTGCGGAGCGGCTTGGCAGACCTTGACTTTATTGATCAATCCATCCGTTGATCAGATCACACCAAGATTCATCACATTGCCGAAAGTTACAATTGCAAAGCGTGCACACTGCGTAGTCACGCATTACTCTCCTCTTCCTTCTGATTCAGCAGAACTGGTTCCCTCACCGAGGAGGATCTTTTGCCTGGCCATGTTGAGGGGGGCTGGGCAAGCTGGGGTTAATTCGCCTCCACGCCGCCGTGTGCTGAACCAATGGCTTGCTCAAAGTTGATGTCTCGGAAGAGGTACGCATGCACACATGCTAGAGAACGCCTCCTGCATGATCACTACACAACTAGTAAAGAAGCCGCAAAACCTCTGAACACATCTCGGTGTGTTGCCCGTTGCGCAAACTCGAGAAGCGCTGGATATCCGAGTGGGGTTGCACTCCATCTGCTTTTCCACTTTTCCATGATAACGGGGAGACAGGGTTGGGCGACTGACAGACAGCCTTGCGAGTATGTCTCTTGGGCGCTTGCACAGAGCAGAGCAACGTCCTCCTGCTAAGGTGATCGAAATTTTAAGTTCCCAAACCCATTTATATGCAACCGCGGCAGCAGTTGTTGAAAAGTTATGCCAGACTGAGTTAGCCGCCAACTCTAACGCGACGACGGGAGGCGCCTTCCCTCTAGTCGGGTTGCTTCCGACTCTGTCTACCGTGGAGCTATGATTATAGACTGAAATGGTCTTTGAAATGTGGAGGTTAAGAACCTGTAGTGCAGGTTCCGGTGTTGATATCGCGTAGGAAAGCAATCCGAGACGTGTCTAACCTTGAAGGGTGTCGAATTGCTTGTTTGGGATATTTAATCTTAATCAGTCTGTTGGCGGCTCCTCCCATACTGACAGAAACTGTCTAGCTTATTCTCTTGCACGTCTTGGGCGGATAGAATGTTCGTCGGCATCCTTGGGCGACTTGACCCTGGAAATCAATGGGATTAGGAGCTTCGACGGAGATGTGAGCATGTCATTACGGTGTTTGATTATCAACTTCACAGACTCTGAGGACCTTGGCAAGGAAGTATTTTGAAGAAGAATATACCTGGTTACGCTATGTGGCCTATTGGGATCATGACTGCAGAAAGGCCGTTTCACCATTTATAACATACAGGTAGCAGGAGCGCAATGTAGATTGCTCAAATGGAAAAGCAGAGGGATTAGACGGGCAATTACTATGAATTTTTGAAGCACAGTTTGGATTTATATAAACGACGAAATCTTTTTGTAGCAAATATATCTAAACTCAAGTCTAAATGATTGATCATAATTCCATAAGGGTATTTTTTGTGTTGCGCTATGTATCCCAAATGTGCATAACTTTTTCCGTTCCTAAACGCCATCATATAGTATCCAAGCGAAAGCTTTTCGTGTTCTCGCTTTCCCGCGGGGATAATTCAACTAGGTCTCTTTAAGTATCATGATTCTGCAGTCATATTAGTTCTAGGTCAGGAATTGCTTTTGGAGGGAAGGCGTCATGAAGGTTACTTACGGTAGGCTGTCGAACACCACTTCGTTATGTTCATAGTGTACCACAAATCCTCCGCCAAGTACTCGTCTGAGTGCTTGAAGCCTATGCAACTTCCACCACCTATCAATTTTCATGCTTCCAGTCTTGTGGATTCTGACAGTCATCCTTGATCCATACCTCCGTCCAGTCTCTTGGTCAATAGCTTTCTGATATCTTGGTCCTCGAGAAGGATGCTCCACGGTGTTCAAAATATCCGCGAAGTTGACGTGCAAGGTCTTGCGGTCTTTCTTCGCTATTCTTCGTGATGACTCAGTAGCTAGTTGGCTGAGGGTGTGCTCGAGTTGACTCTTTTGTCGATATACTTCATAGCGCTTTACATAGCTCGAATCGATAGGCTCGCCCTCCTCATCCTCTTCGTCGCTTGCCGGCCCGTCGTCGGTCTCTCTTTCGGTATAGCTCTTTTCGAACAGCAGAGCGATGTTCTCTCCTGCAGCTATTTGTACAGATGTATCGCTGCTTTCCAGTTGTTCCACGAATGCATCCATAGCTGTCTCCGTTCTGTCCTCCACATCATCTATTGAAGTTGCTAAAAACCCCCATGCCTCACAGGCCGCAGCTACCACGTCCCCGTTATCCGCTGCTTCCACAGAGCTCCCATCGGACTCAATGATTTCCAGTAGGTCGTCCATGATTTCTTCAATCTCGGAATCAGACGCTCCGCCAAATATAGCCGATGCTGCAAGCGCATGGATTGCTATGGCTTTTACACTGGGATATTCCGAGTCTGTATATGTATGCTTGATGGTTTGGAACACTCCGTCATATACTGAGTCGGAGGGAACGGTGATAATGGTGAGAGCGATGGCTATCAAAGCGTGTTAATAATGTTTGCGGAAAGGGAACAAACGTGTTACATACCTCTGAGAGCCAGACATGCTTCCTTCTCACTACCATCGCCCTTCACGCTTTTCAGAAGCGCGGGGAATAATTCCGAGGTCTTGTGTTGTATTTCGTCGTATGCGTATCTGCTCATAAGAATATGATTATAGATGGTGAGCGCTGTTTCTCTACCCTGAACGCTACTGCGCTTCCTATCGATGATTTCCTCCATCCGATCACCCAAATCTTGTTTCCAACCCTCGGCAACGTCTTCGGTTGGATCGACCGCGAGCATGTCATCGATCGAGTTGACACTCCAGTTTGTACTGTCACTGAGGTTCCCATCTTCGTCATCGGATCCATGACGGCTTTGATTCCTCGAGCCGGTACGTGAAGTTGCGGCCGAAGGGGTGCGTGTACCAACTCGGGCCTTTGCCTTTTTGGAAACGGTCTTCCCGCTCTCCAAAGCCTGACGCCGTAGGTCGTGCATGTTGTTGGGTTCCGAGAGACGTGGTAAAATCTTCGTTGCTGTCGGTGTTGCTGTTATGCGGGGTACTTGAGAAGGATTGTGGCAGATTAGACGGTGCTAACTGCTGTTATTGACGGGCACGATCGCAATGTATCTGCTGGCGTATTTGTAATATCTCCATGTGGGTGAGTCAAGAAGTAGTACCTGATGCAAGTACCTGAGGAAGTTGAACTTTAAGTGACAAACAAAAAAGACCTGGGAAACCGGACCACGGAAATATTTATGCCAAGTAACATGTAAGGCATGTGTGTGGGAGCCTTGGCGGTGGTATGATCTGCTGTCAGGGTATGGCCGACGTATTATCAATTCCGTACTGGAGCATACATTTACATACTTCTTACCACTACTACGGAGATGAGCAACGACTTACATTACATTGATATATGACAATCATAATCCCGTTCGCGATCGGACCAAGTTGTGAGTGCAAAAAGTGTCACAAGGTTCAACACATGAAAACAGGCTCCGTCAAACGCGCTTGGCGGGATGTGGGAGTAACGATAGGGATTGGATTAGACAGCCTTTTCGACCTGGATTTTGGAGACGGAATAAGCTCCTGAGGCACGAAGAAACCTTGATGCCAACACACAGAGCACATAAAGTCCAAACTGAGTCGTTATATTGTTAGGGGATATATATGGCGAGTATTTCATTGCACGTCTACCCCCATAGTAAGGGTTGAGTATACTTCACTTCACTTCTAATTATACTAACTATACTATTATACTATACTATACCATACTATACTGACGTTATCGTATCTGCCTCGACGACTTGGAGTGGAGTCGCTTCCCCCGGGTTCTTATCGCACTGCCTTAGCGTCGCCTGATTAGGGATCCATTTGTGGATTGGTGGAGGCAGCAGCTGCCCAAGATACCCCATAACTGAACCAATACTGAACCAATACTGTACCATACAGTACTATACTGTACTATACTGTACCATCCCATACAGTCCCATACCATACAGTACCGTGCCTTACCTTTCTCTACCTTACCTTGCCTTGCCTTGCCAGTTCAGTCATACCCATACCCATACCCTTACCAACCATAACCATAACCACTACGACCCCTCCTTTCCTCAATCCTCACCTCTCAACCTCACCTCACCTCACCCTCACCACCACCATACCATACTAAACTAAACTCGTTCAGACTAAACCACCCCATCATCACATCCTAACGGATCCGGGCACTATTTTCTATTCAACAGTAGTCTGGCAGGCTGCTATTGATTGGTGTTGACCACACCAAGCTTCCTGCCTCTACTATCATTTGTCCTCCGGCTGCCTCCGTTTCACCATTCTACCGATACCCTCTTCCGCGTGGACCATACCATCACCAAACCACCTCATCTCAACACCCACAAACTCGCCCGCATCCATTTGAAATCAGTGGCCAATAATCTTGCAAATAATCTCTGGTCTTCTGCGAAGACAAGAGCTTCCTTTCATCATGACCACCCAAGGTAAGTCAAAGCTCGAAGAGGCTGCCAACGTACAAGGCTGCCACCTCCGCTATTTTGAAGCTCTGGTCTACCTCTTACCCTAGAGCTCGTCATTGAAACAGTGTAGTTCACTGGGAAATTAAAACCGTGCTAAACGTGCTGGGACTTATCGTCAACATTTGTCCGGCTGTTAGGGTTCGAGGCTTTCGTTGTGGCCGTTATACTTTAAGAGATACTAACTACCTGCTCTAGTCAACATTACCCTCAAGGCCTTGACAGGCAACCTATCTCCAGCCGAACGCATTCTGAACCTCAATCCTGACGTTTTGGCCATACAAATTGGGCGAGCTTCGAAAAGCCCAACCAAGAATCTATCGGCAGCAGTGGATAATGCTTGGTTTGATAGCCCGGTCATGTCCCGCAACCATGCGGAGATGGTTTTTAACCCTCAGAACAGCGTAAGTGCTCCTGAGTCTCCTTTTTTTTTTTTTTTGGGTACTGCTACTAACGACTTGAAGGCCCTCGCTATCCAGGACATTGGTTCTATGCACGGAACATATGTCAACGACCGTCGCTTGAACAAAGATGAATTAAAAGAACTGGCTAATGGAGATGTTTTGTTACTTGGGGCAGAGGTTAAGCGTGGCATCGAAACCTTCCCTGCGTGTTCCTTCCAACTCAATTACGATATTCGTCCATATGAGTAAGGCTTTCGCTCCAAATCTCAGCTCTGAATGAACTAACACGGATCATTAGGCTTAAAGTATCTAAGGGTTACAACTTCCCCGAGTCCTCGGATATTGAAGATGAGGAAGATTATGATTTCAGTGATATCGAAATGGATGAGAAAAACACCAGTATGAGCGATGATGGGATATCGATTGAAGGCTCATCATTCAAGACATCAGATTCGTCGCTGGAGCCAATCGATTTGACAAAGGATGATACTCCCGAGAGTAACGACAAGGGTGGCATCAGTTCAAGTACCCATCGAGTAGATCTGGTCACTCCACCTCCTCCGGGACGGCAGTCGAATGGCCAACCTCAGTTGGGCCATTTTCAGGTCCCTATCACCATCACGAACCGGATTGAGCCGATCGTACTCGAAACAGACGAAGAAGAGGGTGGATTCTCGACAGACTCCGATGATGTCTCCGAGGATGCCCAATCTGAGTCCAATGACTCGAGAGAAGGTTCCCTCGAGGAGAATAATGAAGAGCTGGATAATGTTAATGATCTCCTATCGATGAACGATGATTTAGTAGGTATGTCCTCTACCGAACCTGAAATGAATCGCATCGGATCAGTCGTCGAAAACAACGAGGCATCAGAAGACGAATACAGCGATAGTGATCTTTGCCTTTCTGAGGCTGGAAGAGAAGGCATCCGGGCTTTATTTGAGGATGGCCTTCTTGGCAAGGAGGACAGCAATGATAAATCAAAACATACGGATCTGTGCCACTCGAGTCTCGATGCCAATCTTTTGCAGCAGGTCAGCTTTGCTGACACTCGAGCCAATGTCAAACCATTGCAACTATTCGACTATGAGCCACTAGGAAAAGCTTCACCTGTAAAGATATCTTTCGACCGTATTACAGAACACCGAGAACCAAGTCCCTCTGATGCTGCAATGGTAAAGCCTGCGGCTATAAACCGGCTTGCCGTGAATCTAATCAATTTAGATAATGGCCCTAACAAAGAGTGGTTCGAAATGACATCTGAGTCTCTTGGTGACAAGACTGGAAAACACGCATTTTTCGAGGCTAGAAGCTATAACAAGGCAAAAGTTAACCAAGGGGCTATTGACTTAAGCACTAGACCATCTTGTCTTACCCCAGAGTTCAGTACTGCCACCAAAGAAGCACTCTCGGAATCAATCTGCCATGAGCCAAAGCCAATTAGAGTTTTTGCAGCTCCACGAGGTTCCTGGGCTAGAAGATCTCGAACTCCACGAGATACCCTGGATTCTACTCCTGCGCCTACCACTATTAGATCACCAGCTATTCTTCCTTTGCCATACCTTGACAACCATGCACAAGCCCCTCCCGTCATAGACCGAGATCCAAGCCCGGAGCCAGACTTAACAAGTGCTGTGAAGTTTAATGAGAGCAAAATTAAAATTGACGGTGCTTATAAGAATACCGCAAATCTATCTGGTCGTTCTAAGCTTACCATTAACGACATTATCGACGGCTCCATGACAAATACTGCGCAAAGCAGTGTCAAGCGCAAAGCCGATGATATCTCAAACGACAATGCGAATGCTGACCACCTTGCGTCAGCTTCTCTATATCCAAATAGACTGTCGCCGGATTCCCTGGTTGTCGAAGACTTGCGTGTGACTAGCGCTTCCCTACAGCCTCAGACGTTGTCTAAACAACCTACCAATTCAAGTCCTGATGAGCTTGAGGCGGCACGACCGGCCAAGAGATTGAAAAAATTTGCACAGCGATTAAGCTACGCTGCTCTTGGGGGAGTGGCAATGGGAGGAGCTCTGCTTTCGGTTCTAGTTGCTACAGCACCAGAATATTTGTAGGACCAGTATAGACTGGGGGGATCACAGATATCTCTTATTTGCTTTTTATTGGCTTTTTCTTTCATGTCTTTTTGTCAAGTTACCGGAATTGGGTTAAAGGGGAGTCAACATGGGTAATGGGTCTGGTGGATGGTTGAGCAGGTGGGCTAACTGGGTCAACTTGTTTTTTCTGCATTTAGGCGTCTTCGAGGAACGGCGCTAAGGCTTTTGGTGTTATGGTTGATGTCTATCACACTGGTTGTTGCCCTCATTTATAGCAATTTGATTATTCTCTGAATTCTTCTGCTACTCCGTTTGCCCTGAAATCATCTATTTGACCCGCTCTGTGTGAGCTTTACAGACCCGTAAGGGTAGTGAATTAACCTATAGAGCTAAACACTCCTTGACGTAATGTTCTTCACATACTTCGAGTTTGCCACAGAAACAACTCAACATGTGCACCCGCTGATCTCCTACGATACTGTCCACTTACTAATTTGCAGCAAATCCAACGATGTGCAGGTGTTCTTACTATGTCAGCCAACCGTGAGCGCTGCTGTATGCGAAATAATAATGGACCATTAGTCTGATCACACCAATATCATCAAGTTCTTCTGCTCTTACTTTCGGTAACATGCGATGTTGTTCCTAGCATAGCCATGCGAATGATTCCCATCCTGTGCGTCTGACAAGTGGAGCAAGTCATGTCGCGTCTGATGAACCAATTCACGAAAAACACCAGCAATCAGCGCTCGAGGATCAGCCCGGGTTGCAAAGCTGGCTCCCGCAAAGATCGTCGCTTAATTTCACCGAGATCAAGGGGTAAACCGTGACATGGAGGCAGATATGACAAGTCATGTTTTTCCAAGATGGCGCGCAAAAGATCTACCAGGGAGGCCGAGCAGGCCGTCGAGAAACGTGGACTTGGTTCCGACGCTCCCTTGATTGCGACGACGCTCCATTGTTTGTAGCGGACATTGGCGTAATGAGTTGGACGCATGGAAATCTGCTCATGAAGCCCAAGGCAAGTCCGATGACCACCTTCCTCTACATGGGAACAAAATGTACCAGGAAGATGCGATATTGTAGAACTTGCCATTCGACAGTATCTAGGTGATGGGCTGATCTATGAGGGAGTTGATCCCACCCGAAGCATATTTCGTAGACGCTATCTGCGGACAACGCACGCCCTTTGATATGAAGGAGACTGTGTGAAGAGGATCGTGTGGCGTCGATGATTATACGAGGGGATACACAGCATATTTTGGCTCTCTGTCTGCTCCAATCAGCCACAGATGGACTAGAATCCTCCACGGCAACTTGCATGAGTTCCACCATGGTACCATGATATTTCAACAACGGCTTCTGCATCCTCATAGACGTGCAGTACCGACATGGTGGGTGCACAGCAGAATGTAAGATAGCTTCCCACTCTTGCAAGTTTTCTGGAACGGGAGAGCATACGTTCTTTTCCAAACGCCAGCAACTGAGACTTTCTCTCCCCTCGGTACGAACGTGATCATCTCTGACACATTCCATCCTGAAGGAAAAGAAAGCACAACTGCGGCTTATTCTTCTCGTCCACGACCACTCACCATCGTCAAGACGATTGTGCCAAAGGGATCACCAGGCCGCATACCTTAACCAAGAGCTCCTTCAGTTCCGCCGCAACGGATGGCGCAGCCAATAGAGTGATGAGCTTTTTGAATTTCCACTGCCGTAAGGTGGTCCATCAGAAGACCTGATATTTTAAGATACATGGCATTAATCGTGCGAGGATAATCCATTACTTTCCAATGGGCCGATGGTGCCGCTTCCTCGGATCGTGGCGGTGAGGTGATAGCTGGAAGCAATGGCACCAAGCAAAGCTGGTGCTGCTGCCCAATATGATCTTCACATTACTGGCATGATCTGAGAGTGTAAATTAGGGTGAGAGTAAAATGCCTCAAGCAAAGAGTTAGATGAGCAGCGAGTATAAGTAGCGGAAAGTTCCTACGAGTTCATGAAGTTTTTGAGAGTCCACTACCGAACCGTACTCAACACGGTCCTGATCAATACCACTCCAACATATATTGCCGATACACTTTCGAAGCCTTCCATACAGCCAGCTCTTTGTTTTCCACCTACTATCAAGCAATAAATCCAACCTCAACATATAACTCCTAATCCGCAAGACGAACATATCAATATGCCTTATGGATCATCTCCTCCTGAAGATACAGATTGCTGCACCGGCGGTCTTGTTCCTCTGCTGTGCCCTGTTTGTAAAGGTGCTTTTTCCAGAAAGTAAGCCTGCTCCTGATGTGATCATCCTTGACTCTAACCACTAACACTCTGCACTAACACTCTGAGCGTTTTAGGGACGAGATTTGCACAAACTGCAATGGTACGAAAACTGTCTTCGAACAATGTCCCTATCACTCGAAACAGTGACTCCACATATAACATTACTATCCACTCGCCAGATGGTAATACAACGCCGAGCCAATGTTGGTTTCACACTAGCTTTACTGGTAGTTCTAGCTACGAACAGTAAAGCTCCAAGTCTCTCTAGCGACTTGCCTATATCAAGTACTTCGCACGTGATGTTTTTCTTTTGGATCTTCGGAAATACGTTGCTGCCTTTCCAGCACTTTGTTATCATTCGAGCAGGTGCAGAGCCAGCTGGGGTTTCTTTTGAAGTAGCGGTCACTATGTGACTGCAAGTCGCGTGGCAGGGCTTTGCAATGCTTGTGTTCATCCTATCACTCCGCGAGGTTCTCAGCAATTGAATATCAATCTTCCATTCATTCTTCACACAAATAGCTTACTATCGGGATGTTGGGCTGCGGTGAAGTTACGGTTCCTGCTATTGGTTTGAGCAGTCAAGGAGGATGGCACGGTCGTTGTATGCTGTACTTAGTTCTATGTTTCATAGATCCTGCCATGATCCAACAAAATTTCATTACTTCAACCGCAGATGTACCCTTTCACGATATGGATGATGCTTCGATTATGCAGCTGTGAGAGCACAAAGATGTAGTCACGTTGCAGAACAAAGTGGGGGAGGAACGACCTGCAGGTTCCATGGAGCGTGGAATGCTCATGTGATGCACATAATACCATTTGCATATATCTCTCTTCCCTCAAGTAACACCAAGAAAGATAGCTGGAAACGCGGCCATACCTCCGCCTCAATATTCTACCCTGCTTCGCTTAAGAAAGCCAAACATGCTTCCCACTCCTCCTTTTATAAAGGGCCCAAGTCTCCCTTCTCACCTCCCAGCCCTTATGTTCGCCAACATGTTTCGTTCCACGACATCCGCTTCCAACAGCGGTAAGGACCGACTGCCTTTTGCGATGCTGACGGACTATTGTCTCCGTTGGTACCCAAATTCCACGTTCTCGCAAATGAGGGAGCGAGGCCGTTTACTGTTGTATCACTCTGTCATGCTATGCCATGCTATGCCATGCCATGATGCCCATCCTGGACGGTGCAGGATAGATATTTCCATCATCATCATCACCATGACAACCTCGAAAGCAGCAACACAGCGCACCTGACCACGTTCACCCCCCCATGGGTGTTTTCTGGAAATTGTAATGAGGCTGAATAAGGGCTGTGCGCAGGAGCACCGAGGAGTCATGTCAAGGGTTGATCTTCTGTCATGCTGCGGTGCGACTGTTGCTCAACAGTTGGTGCTGGTGGGCCTTTGAGGGGGGCAGATGATTAGACGTAAATTGGCTCGGTCTGATAGACGTGGTGCCATGTGGTTGAGCCGTTGCTGGCCGGTGGTCTGATGGGATTAATAACATGCCCTCTGGCCGCGGACGGTGGTACGAGTGTCGTGGGTGGAAACTCTGCTTTCTTCCTCCTTTTGCTTTGTCGTGTCAGACTCGAGGGTAACTACGCTTCTACAGCAGTATGCACGATCGCAGTAAGAACTGTGATGACAGCTGAGCGAGAAGCACGATGATCACTGGACAAATATGACACGCTTACAAGATACCTTGATGGTAGAGCTAAGGCTACACGCCACAATCGTCACCATATATTTAAAAAAGATAAGTCAACTCTCCTGACCTTATGGGATCTTTCGGTCGTCTAAAGAGGAAAGTGGTTCATGAAACTTTCTCACTCATTGGAGCGCATAAAAATGTCCTTGCCGTAGCTTGCAAGCAATCTGAAAGATCAACAGAAGATCACAGTCACACCAGAAGCAAAAACGTATTCTCCCAATTGGTCCTCTGTTATATGCTATAGAATTTCTCTCTCCTCTCCAAGCCAGCCTGAACGCCAGACTAAATTCTTGTATGTGAATAATGTAGAATGTTATGCGATGGTAAAACAACTGAGAAGCTGTGCGATGTAGAATGAAGAAGTCCATATTCGACCTGATCTCCGGAACGGCCATGCAAATTCAGGTCAGATGTTTTGCTGATAAGAAGTTACACCTGTAAGCTGACCTCGAGCGTAACTCCTTATGTCTCTTCTCAGCCCAATTCTGTCACCTCAAAGACATGTCTATGAGAATATTTAGAGATTTAGGAGATATGGCGGTACGTGTGGGTAGTTCAACGAAGTACATGAACAGCGGTTGAGTGGCTGACCACAACTGAAACAAAAGTCCTTCCCACATCTGCATAAGATACTATCAAAGGAGTTAGGAGGATTTTGATCTTATCAAACAGTCTGTAATAAAGAGGTGCGCCTGAGGGGTTGCAAGGTTTCATGACATGAAAATTGTACAACCAGACCTTGACCGTATCAAATGTCTCGATAATGTCAAACAGGCTCTCCAGAGTAAGAATAGCACACCCCCTTCTTTCTTACAAGAAAGTGAATGTATCAAAATTCTCAAATGATGAGATGCTCTGGTTGTATAGGTTACTGTAATTGCGCGTTTGATCATGAATACGGACAACCCCTGGCTTGTTTTTAAAAGACTTGGAACATACTGGTCACATCCATCCACCTTACGTACCCCGGCTTTGCAACGTGGGCATCGCTTTATCTTCCACTTTTTGAGATTTGCCTCGAGATCTGGATCAAGGTCGGGTTTGCACTCCTCTCCAGGATGTGAAAAAGATCGACATTTCGTACAAATTGGCCTGGAGCACTTAGGGCAAGCTACTATAGCTAATATTCGTTGTTTTGTAATAGTAGTAGTCCTGGAGGTAGTTGGGCCGGTAAGCAACGAAGCGAAACTAGCAAGGTTATCGACTTCGACCTAACTACTCTTTAGTACCCTGATACGAACAATGTGAGAACTATGCAATCATATATTTAGATGTTTCGATGAAGCTGAATTGCTCTCGGTGCACCATAACTTATAAAACAAATGAAATTGGGATTTTTGGGATCTGTAACGCACCATCGGAGCATGGTTGGTCGGTGACAGTAACTTGGGGGAGATGAATGTCGAACAGGTTGGAACCGGACAATAGATCTTGTAATTTGTATTCCATTCCTCGAACTTCTCTTTGAAAGCCTTAGCCTAAATTCACTATCAGCAAACGATATCAAAAACAAACTGGATTTCATTTTACTAACCTCACCCTTGCTCAATACATTTGCAGCATCTTTAAGTGTAATAATAACGCAACATTTCTGAGATATGCTCAGTATTTTATGTTTTACTTCTAGAATTTTATAACGCTCGAGAGAGGATGAACTTACCGGCGGCATTTCAGACTCATTCTTAGAAGCCCGCAGAAACATTTCTTTGAGACACCCTTTGCAAAGCGCTTGACCGCATACTTTGCATTTGTATGGAAAACTGTTGCCATAATCTGGCCCCGTACTGAGTAAGAGAGTTGAGGTCAGCGTTCATTCAATTTAGTATTTTGATTTTCTCACGCATTACTAGCCATTCAAAAGTATAATGCCGCTGGGTAACAAATAGGTTAACTTACTAGCAAATCATACACCCGACCGATTTCGGCCTGATGCGAAGGGACATTCTATGTAACGGAGGTTGGGGCGGTGGTTGGTTTGGCAACGCATCTTGGATTGTGCGATTGTCTGAAAGTATTGCAGCATGTGACATATCTCGAAAGAGTCTATGATCCCCTTCTGATAATCGATCGAACAAAGGCTGTATAGTGGGAGGAATTAACCTTCGGCCATCTAATTCATTTCCACTACCAGGAGTAAGTCTCCGAGGTTCTTGCTGGTTTTGAGGAGAAATGCTTCGACGATCAGACATGTTAATATGAGCCTGGTCAGGTACAGATGTATCATACTGCCGCCATGTTCTCCTGATCCGGCGTGTAAATCCGGAGGGATTTTCCTGAGAATAAGGCTGAGAGCCATGGTGGTTGGTTTGGGGTATATGCGTTTGTTGCTGAGGTTGTCGGTTGGTGTAGTTAGGGCGAGATCTACGCAGGTTTGGAGCATCTACCCATTCTTCAAAATCTTCAGGCAAATAGATATTTGCAGAGCGTAAGCCGGCTCGCACCGGACGAGAAACATGATCTGCACTGGTAGCTCCTTCAAGAAATGTATCGGTAGGATCGCTGGGTTGCAGGCTTGTCTGATAACTTGGAGCTGATGGGTCTAGAGCGGTACGTCGTGGTGGATAGAACGCATTATTGGGAGAGTTCATGATGAAAAAGTCTGCGAACAAAAGCTAAATAGAGACTTTGTATGATGAAAGTTTGCGAATATCTTAAGATTTATAATTTTTAATAACTTGCGCAACTTGAGTAATTATATACCTTCATAAGGCTGTGAGTGGTTATCTAGTCCAGGCAAGTGGGGCAGCTAACCCCATGCTTGGCGTACGATCAAGTTCCATGAAATCTGAGACTTAGTATAAAATGATCACAAGCAACCATACAGCAAAGATTCAAGATGTCGGACAAAGATGCTGGAACCCCTAGAGTCTTTCTAGTGCGACACGGTAGGTTCAAGAACATCCTCAATACTACATGAGGTAATCCTACCATAAAATCGGCTTTGCAAAACGTTTTAACTCTGTATATCACAGGCGAAACCGAGTGGACCATCTCTGGACGATACACCGGCAGAAGCGACATTCCATTGACTTCGAATGGAGAGCTGCAAGTGACTTCTTCTGCAGAGAAGGTTGTAGGACCAGGGAAACTTATCGATCCTTCCAGAATCGCTCACCTATTCATCAGTCCTCGTACCCGCGCTCGCCGCACCTACGAGCTACTTTTCGATGGCGCATCACAAAAGGAGCTAGAGTCGAAGTCTGAAGTTACTGAGGATATTCGAGAATGGGAATATGGAACTTATGAGGGCCTCTTGACGGCGCAGATTAGAGCAGGCCGAAAGGAGCGAGGTCTGGATTCTGAGCGGCCTTGGAACATCTGGTTGGATGGATGTGAGAATGGGGAAACGGCTGCTGAGGTGTCTGAAAGACTCGATCGAGTTATAAGACAGATTCGGGAGATTCAAGGCCCATACATGCATGGTGAAAAGGGGGTTGATGTGGTTCTAATTGCACACGGACACATCCTCCGGGCGTTCGCAAAGCGATGGATAGGCTTCCATATGGGAACAGCTTTGCCAATGATGCTAGAGCCAGGAGCAGTCGGAGTGTTGAGCTATGAGCACCACAAAGTTGACGAGCCAGCGTTCTTACTTGGTGTGAACATGGGATGAAGTTAACCTCCAGCCTTGGCGACGCAAGCAAGTCAGGTGGATCCACAATGAAGAAAAAACCGGAGCATTATTGGTGAAAAGTCCAAGTCATCTACAAATTATCTGAATGAAACAGAGACGCTGATTTACTCACCCTTTGGACATGAGAGGGCTCCTCTTTTCCATAACCCCCTATATACTCGTCCAATACACCTTGTTTAGTCTGACTAGTTTCTGCTTGGTTCAGTGGATTTACAGAAACTGCACGTTTTTGTGACTCGAAGAGATATCCATCAATTAAGGAGCATTTGAAGGTTTCAGTGGATGGCAAGTTGCGAGACTTTGACGTGAGACACAACACATTACAAGCCCGACCATTCTCAATATGACCAATTGTTACAATCATAGACTTTTGTCATAAAATCATATACCATTAATTGTTGATCATTGCTTTCGTCTAAAGGTGTACAGAAATAAGCCTTCCCTCGAGAAATTTGGCTGGTCAGAATCCTCGATTTCTTCAACCGCAAACTTCTTTCTGGAGCTCTTCATGAACTGCATGTCTGCTCTTCTCCTTTTCTTAAAGCAGAAGTAAATAACGGCCTCATCGCAAAGCTGAAGAAGGTTTTCCAAAGTTTCGAGAAGAAGAGGAAAAGCAGGCTCAAAATAGACACAATCCGCTGCAAGAATGACGTTAGGTTTCTGATTTATTACTTCCAATGGTAATGGATCACCCCTAATTATTTGTTAGAACTGTACACGGAGACCACAGTGGCCAAGGGTACGTACCAGTTCAGGATCAACGGTATTGCTCGTGACCCCAGATTATTCAGTTTGACATTTTGGCGCATAAGTGAAAGCATGTTCTCTTGATCCGTGATGTAGATAGGATTATTAATAGGACAGCCGATTACAACCCCTAGTCCAACTAATCCTCCACCAGCACCAAGTTCAAGACTTTAGAACATTGGTTAGCGGACAAAAAGAAATTGGAAGATGAGAAATAACTACATTCTGGCATCCTTGAGAGTATTTCTATGATATCTTAGCATGTACCTTGCTAGTACCATACCAGCTGGCCACAGCTGGCCTCCACAGCCAGACTTGAGATCTTCATGGAGGTGTAGGGGGGGATCAAGCAAACTAGAGAAGTCGATGGATGTGGTGGAGGCAGCTTTGTATGTAGGAAGGGGAGTGAGATCGATGCCGATAGAAAGAGGAGAGAACTCTAAAGATGGGGAACGGGATAACATCTTGAAGCAGATATGCAAAGTACCTAGGTACCTGTGTAGACCTTCCGCCGAATTAGATTTGATGTCAAGCAAGCGGTGGTTAAATGAATAAGTGGGGGCGGTCGATGGCCGTCTTGGCGTTCTGCCTTTGTCAGAAACCCCTTTCGTTCAATTGATAGGGCAAACTTTCAACCTCCTTTCTCTCTTAACAAAACCAAAAGGAGGAAAGGGTAAGGATTAATTTCAATAAGGTTACGTTTTAATCTAGGAATCTTTGAGCCACTAATTGGCTAATAGTTTTTATGGAGCTCTCACCCTTCACTTCGCACAGTCACAATTAGTCCAATACTTCTACCAGCCCTAGCATTACTAAATACCTAAGTTTTTCCAGGATCAAGTCTCAAGCCAGGTAACTCGCGATTGCTTACTGAAATCCATAAGCTAGCCCACTCATTTTAAGGACGCTTATGATGTAGATTCTTCAAAAAGAATCGGGTGAATGTGGTGGCGGGAGAAGGCATTTTCAAGCTTAATGGCTTCGATTGTATATGGCCGCGCGAATTGCCTGCCTGTTTCACTTTTTTCAAAAGCATTGCTCCTTGCTCTCAGCACTAAATTATTATCCCTCAATTCCAATGCAAGGCAATAACATGAAGTGCACATGCTTATACTGCGCCTGCTGATTTCTTTCCTATGACTGTCTTCACATCGTAGCGTTCTGTGTACATTTTCGTTCGCCTACTGCATCGTTACTCATTTCTTTCAACATCATTTTGTTATTAACTCTCTAAAGCTCAAACTTTCGTGGATTGGAAGTCATTGTCTTGTTTTCAAGGCTACGGCGCCTCGGAAGAATATGGCAATATATGCTGCTTTTTCTGCTATCGCAATTCTAGGTGCAGTTGTTAATGCCACCCCAACAATTGCGTTTCCTCTCAATTCACAGGTTCCACCAGTTGCGCGTATATCTCAGCTATTTCAATATACGTTCTCCAGCTCAACCTTCTCATCCACACTTCCTATGAAGTATTCTCTCTTAAACGCACCACCATGGCTCTCGCTAGATAGCAGTTCACGCACACTATCTGGAAAACCTACTCCAGAAGATGCGGGCCCGGATAATGTCACAGGAGTAGAATTTGGGATCAATGCGGCAGATGATACGGGCTCAGTTATCTTGAATGCAACCATCGTGATATCTAAAGACCCTCCGCCAATTGTCAACATACCAGTGCAAAAACAGCTCTCCGCGCTTGGGGCAGTCTCATTGCCCTCGACTGCCCTTTACTATCCGTCAACCCCATTCAAGTTCAGTATAGATCAACAAACCTTCAAGGCAGAAAATGGGAAATCGAACTTCACTTACTATGCCATCACTGCCGACAACACCCCATTGCCTTCCTGGATCGTATTCGACCAGATGTCTTTTACTTTTAGTGGACGAACTCCCGACTATGCTTCACTCATACAACCGCCGCAAACATTTGGCATCAAGCTCATTGCTTCCGATGTCGCAGGCTTTGCGGGTGCGTCTATATTTTTCGATATTAAAGTTGGCGTTCACTTATTTGCTTTCAAAAATGCGAATTTGAGCGTAAACTTTATTCCTGGAGTCGAAACTAAATTCGATGGCCTTACAGAAAATCTACAGATAGATGGATTAGCAGCGAACGCATCATTAGTAACCTCAATAACAATGAATGGCCCACCTTGGCTATCCATCGATAACTCAACACTCTCATTGACTGGTACTCCCCCGTCAGATGCGATCGCTGGTAACATGTCTGTGCAAGCCACCGATGTTCACGGAGATACCGCTATGGCGACGGTTCTGTTTGACGTTGGTTCGGTGATCTTCACTACCGAGATCGGGACACTCAATGCTACTCTAGGATTGTCATTTTCCTATGATATGAGTGCCTATCTACGGAACAAAACAGATATTGATATGACTATTGAGCTTAGCCAGTACACCCCTTGGGCAAGATTTGATTCCAAGAACTTTTTGTTATCTGGAGATGTTCCCTTCGATCTTGAACCATTCGAAAATACTTTGACTGTTGTAGCGGTGTCAAAATCTACTCAAGTCTCAAATAATCAAACCTTCGCTCTTACATTCCTCCCAGGAAAAAAGAACTCGCAAACGACAATATTACTACCTTTGGGGACCGCAACAACCACGAATGGGTCGATAAGCAATAGTCCAGAAGGAAGCATGTATCCGCCCCACACCAAGTTGAGCAAAGCAACTATCGCTAGTATTACTGTGGCAGCATTGTCTAGTGTAGCATTTGGGTTAATATTATGCTTTTTCTGTCGTCGGCGCGGACATTCCAAAGAGCGAGATCAGGAAACTCCCAAAGTCAGAGTCTCGGCGCCTCTCATGAAGGAACCTGTAGAGGTAAAGGTTCGAAACCCAACTCTAGCGGTACCACCTGCAACACTTCACTTAGACACATCTGCATTGAGCTCTGATAATCGCTCTTCTGTCTATACCACCGAAATCAACAGAAGAAACACTAAGAGCAACGTAGACCATGCCCTCATGCGCTCCCGAACATACTCTGGAGTCTCTTCAATATCCAGGCCTTCATGCTCGCATCCAGAAAGACCAAGTACGACAGGTGGTTTGGAGAGTCGAACACGTGCATATTCCGAAAGTGCTCTCTCAAATTCTGAGAGTAAAAGCAATTGGAACGTGGGCCAAGATAGCTCGTACCCGATAATACATTCAAGAACAAGTTCTGTTCAGACTTCTAACGAAATATCCACCAAAAGGATAGCAAGACCTTACTCCAATTATTCGCGAAAGGGCTATACTCGAAGATCTTGTCGAGTTTGGGCCACCAATACGCCCATAAGGACAAGTCTCATCTCGAACCCATCGCATGAAGAAACAATATTAAACCTGAAAGATGATAACTTCTCAGCGATGCCACTAGCTAACTTCACTGTTATGTCAAAACGAACTCCTATTTCCAAAATCCATGAAGTCGCATCAACTAGTCAGTTGCCAAATTCACTGCAGAATCCACGTCGTAATTCAATACTCATGTCACCTCTAGATCAGACTAGGAGCGGTATTGGGCACGGAAGCAGGGAGTCCATAGATTCGGTGATGAATTCGAAGCCAAAACGTAGAAGCGTTGGACATGGCCAGAACTGGACTTCTATCCATGGCCTTCCTAGAGATTCGAGAACCTGGCTGACGGTGGACGCTGATGAGACTGAAGTTTGCACGCAAAGCAGTTCAAGCAATATAACAGAAGGGACAGACATTCTACAAACACGTAACTCCATCCATTTGAGTCCAAATCCGGCCCAAGTCTCACAGCAGCGTCACTCTCGACCTATCAGTCGACGAGAATTAGGATCGACTCCATTCTTTAGCGGAAGAACCGAATCAGTGATATCTAGAAAATCACCAAATAGCAAAGTAGGAGTACATCTTTCCGCGGCTCAGAAAGAGCAAGCAACAAGAGAGATGAGTACGTTTAATAGTACAAAAAGCGTAGCGAATGCTTCTCAGGAGCCTTTGTTCGTGACTTGTATGTCAACTCGGGAGAGTACGAAGCAACTGAGAACTTATGTTCAAAGTCACTTATCAAGGAAAAGTACGGGAGCTAGCATAAAGTCATCGTTATCAAGACATGCTCGGCCTAGGTCAGCAAGTCCCTCACTGCAGTCAGTGCAAGAACAACAGTGCGATGGTGAAGAGGACATTGAAATGCGGGATTGCGATGATAGCTACGAAGATTTTGTACCAGATAACTGCTCGAGGGGAAGCTGGGAGACTCAAAATGAGGGGCTTCAGCGTGACAGCCAGTCGACCATATACAATCAAAGTAGTTTACCCGATGTAGTCGAACACGGGGCAACGAGCGTCCAACCAAGTATTCAGCATAGAGCGGATAAATCGATCGATTATAGCAAAGATAGCATAACAGAAGGCGATACAACAGCGCGAGCAAAAGCAACCAGGCTTACAGTTGCTTCTGAAAACTCGCCGTTAATGGGTACAGCGGGAAATGCTAGGGTGTTTTCGGCACGCGAAAAGAGGTCGGCAAGTAGAGAAAGAGGGAAGAGGGAAATTGGAATTGTGAAGGGGAAATTGGAAAGTACCGAAAGCGAGCAGGATTATACAGCATATATCTGATTAGATGAGTGATCAACATTTTTGTCTTGATAAAATAGCTTAGAAGGCACGTAAAAAGTAGATTGATATCACCTAAGCGCAAACATAACCAACTTTCCACATCACATCTCTATATATATATATCACCATTTGTATCTTTTTTTTTCTCTCGAAAAGTGAAGCATATTCAATTGTCAAATGAAGAAGAGACTACTGTACCCTCTCCTTTGTGGTTCTGGTTCGCCAAGTAGTGAAAGACAATTAGATTTCGGAGTCTCAGGGAAAATGACTAGCAAAGGGCAAATATCTTTAGATCTCTAAATCAACCAGTCGATTCGCTAGCACACGCAATGAGCTATCGTATATATAAATATTTATTGACGCGATATGTGTAGGCTGGTGTAAAAGCTCCGACGGCAATTATCCCAGTTTTGGAAGCTTACGGCCGATTAAAATATAATACATCAGTCTATGCCAAGCAGTTCTCCGAGGTGCGACTCGAAATTCGGTATACGAATTATTTGCTTCAGTGAAAGTGTAAAGTCTGCTATTTATACGCCCAAAGACAAGTAACTGACTGGGAGCCCCACTTGGGGACAATATATTTACGCGAAGCTTGGCACTCCCGTGACGAATGTTGCCTACGCAGTTACTTTCTCAGCTGTCTCCAGCAACTGCTTGTTTCCAATAATTAGTCTCTTATCATATTCCTTTGAGAATCAGAAAAACGATGGCTGCAAGTATTCGTAATAAGTTTGTCGTCACAGAGAGAATCGGTGCTATCTTTGAAGCTCCAGATAACACCGTCATCATTCACGCGTGCAACTGCCTAGGCTCTTGGAATGCTGGTAAGCAATAATTCAGATTCTATTCCTCAATAGCGTAAATGGTATAACGGAATGATATTCTAGGAATCGCTAAAGCTTTCAAACAACATTATCCGCAGGCCTTTACTGCATACAAACGACATTGTGATGCCAATACTCCTACAGTACATTCTTCTTTTCAAATCGGTCACAGAGTAATGCTAATCGAGAATAGTCGCTAGTTGGCACTGCCCTTCTAATACCCCCAAGTGAGTAATGTACTCGGCTTGCCATAGCAGTGGTAAAGTTTCCAATATTACTTCCACCATGACTGACGTCGTGTGCAGTGGAATCCAAAGGCCCGCAACATTTTGTTGGTTGTCTGTTTACCAGCAAGAAATTCGGAAAGGGGAAGGATAGCCCTGCTCAAATCCTTGCGAGTACTGGCCCGGCTATGGAGGATCTTCTTCGAGCTTTCAGAGAGTACAATAGCGCGGACGATAACAAGAATAAGATATCTGAGATCAGAATGTGCCAAATCAATTCTGGTCTGTTTGCGGTCCCGTAAGTTCTAAAAAATCAGGGAGGACAGAATCCCTACTCCTTTCAATTGAGTGCCGTTTATTTCAAAAACATTGCATGCAAACACATGTTCCTCGGCCGCAAACGACCCATGTTGTCGATTATTTACTAAAGCTGTATGACTTTACCCAATCTAGAACTCGCTAATGTTTGTTGGCTTAGGTGGGAAGATACCAAGGCTATCATCGCAGGTTTGGAGCCAGGTGGGGACGAAGAAAGCAGTATTCCAACAGAGATTGTGGTGTACTCCATGCCTTCAGCGAATTAATCAACTGAGTATTTTCTGATGTTGTTATCGTTATTCCTCGACGGGTGCAGGTCTTTTCCAATTCACTGATATATCAAAATCTGAGAGATGCGATTCTCCCACGCGGGTATGGTGCTAATAAGGTGCTTTTCATGATGAGTTTCTGAGGAGTTGAAATTTGAGAGGCATTGGGCATTAATAGTCAAATATATATGCGAGGATATTGAGCATAGTAACAGTTAGCACGCTACTAATAAAGCTGCGTAAAATATCAGCTGAATATAGTTTATGGATAGGAACAAAAGCTATGGCCAGATTGTATAGCTTCGAGCCGATTAATTCTTGGCGTATGATAATATTACTAAGGGACACTCGCTACATAGGGAGATCAGTTAATGCATATTTTGAATATTAGCGCTTGACCGAGGAGCATAGTTATAGTGTCAGGAGTTACGACAAACGAGAGCGAGTTTGAAGAAATGTGGGTCCTCTACAGAAGCTGGCGGCTACTTTTCTAGAATGGACTCAAACATAGGAGCCGCCACCACATTTGATAAATTTAGAAAAATGTAATCGGAGTGGCTTCCTAGGGAAGTGGATATTGGGATGAGAAGTTGATATTTTAAATATCACGAGTGTTGCATTGTTATATAGGCACGTAAACACCTACGCAATCCTCATAAAGGCTCCACGCCATCTCGGTCGTAACGTGAAGATCGACTATGTCCCTGCATTTGAATTCGTTTGCTCACCTATTTTTATTATATTAGAGTCGTCCTACTATCCTGCTTCAATATCTGCCGCTCGCATCGTCCCCTATACCATAGTAGTTTCCGGTTGCCCAATATATACCACAAGTTATTGCTTATTCTCAAGCAGACCACGATAACTCTGGAAAGTGAGTCTTAATAGAAAGTCTGACAGCTAAATGGTAAATAAAATCTAATGGCAATTTATTCACATGCCCAATTTTGGTTCGTAGCCATTAGCCATTACAAACCATTGCAAACCACATAATAGAGGCAGTTGATAAATCACTCTTAATTGTCACTTTGCTTACGTCTCTGTGTATGTGTACAAGACAGCGGTAACCACTTGACGAGGCTTAGCGGTTGGACAACTCATACTTACTAATTTGACTGGCTGATTGCTCACTGATTCTTTATCAGTAAGTCAAATAGAGCAGACTTGCCTTCTTTTAGGACAGGCAACGGCGAGGCAAACGTGAACGTGATTATCTTCACGCCCTCCGATAATATCTCGTCTGGGCCAGCGGTTCACCAGGAACCAATCAGATACCGAGGCGGCGGCTACGCGACCCGAACCGTTGAAACATGGTGGATTGCCGACTGTGTAGCCTTGGAAGCGAGGCATCACCACAGCAGAAGCAATGCTTTCAGTGGTTCCCAGCAAATCGGAATACATCCCTCTCCTCGACCAGCTGCCAGGTGAAGGGTTAGTCGAGACGCCATGCAAACCGCTGCCGGCATGGAAGAGTCATGTTTTAACGCGACGCTGCTCCAATTCACATCCACGATACCCATCCCTTATTGTTCTCTCTTGCTCCTCCCCACCACTCGGCCACGCTGCCTCTCTTGCTAACGACCACCTGCTCTCTGCCTCGTCCTTTTTGTCGTTTGCCTGTTTTTGCTCTCGTCCTGGTATTTCTTATCCGCTTCCCTTCTGCGAGTCCGATTTATTTTGTTCCAGCTGGGCGATCAAAGGTCAGTCAATTGTCCGTCGTGCTTCATGCTTCATGCTATTGCTAGTGCTATTGCGGAGCTGATTTATGAATAGATTCGCAATGTCATCGTTTTAAATCGCACCTCTCGAGTCGAGTCTCTTCAAAGCATCCTTCTGAACTATTATATCCTTCTGGTAGCTGCACTTCACAGATAGGCGCCGGTTTTTACCTGCGCACCTCCATCGCATTTCTGCCCTCAATGCGACACGTCGCAGCACGAGACCCCCTCCATCTCGGTCTCTTCCTTTTCCATGGCTGCCACTCTTGTACAAAGAACTCAACAAACTCCCCTCTCGAACAAATCCGATGGAGCCTCCAATGTAGAAGCTAGGCAGCCAAGTGGGCCATGCAACTACAGAAATCTGAGTGTTGGTGGGAATGTGCCGCAATGCGGGTGTCTCCGTTTTACGAGCATGCCTTCAGAACACCATGGCTCCAGTGCGGCTGCATCTCAGCCCGGCTGGTGTGTTTGTGAGCACCATTCTTGCTTCCATAACCAAAATCCAATGGAAGGAAATAGTCTAAGCGGTGTCACCCTGGTTGAGGAAGCCCAAATCCTCCGGCAGCAACCTCACCAGACACCTACTCAGCCCAGACTACAGTATATGCAGGATGGCCCACAGGTAGGATGGACAGAAGATGATTGTCTACCGGGTACCCAACCAAGTAATTTCATCAAGTTCGGAGCCAGTATGGAAAGTCTTCCTGCTATCCCATCTCAGTGTCTCTTACCATCTGAAATTGGCTCTCGAGCATCAAGCAGCCAAGCAGGCTATGCTCGTCCATTTGGAGGGCGAGGACTTGACACACTCAGCCATATACCCAAAGTCAATACTTTGAGCCTTGATCCGCGCATTGTAGGAAGGGCTATAACGGGTGAAAATGGGAAGATGATGCAGATATACGAGGATTCCAATGGCCAAGGACATCTACAAAGTCTTACTGAAGTTGCTACTCCAAGCAGACGATCCTCGCAGGATCTGGACGCAGAGGCTCTGCACACCAGGAATATCACCACAGTTCAAAAGGCTCTCCAAACCATATCAGAAGGTAACGAAGTCACCATGACTTTGAGGCCTTCCGAGGATGCCCCTGCTGGATCTGACCACGCCGTCTCTGCCACTTTACGTAAGGAGTCTAGTGACGACAACCTCTTGCCAAAAATTCAGAGTATCATGAATCATGTAGCCGACTACCCCGAAACACGGCGTAATCATGAATATAGGTTAGATCAACTCGAAAACAGTTCGTTCTCCCATCCAGCAATCGACGATCTGAAAGATCAACATGAAATGCTCGATACTCGGGTTCACGACTTAGAAATTAGATTGGAAGATGTAGAGAAGCATAATCTTTATGAAAACAGTAGTATTGGTAGTAAACATATTATGGACGGTTCTATGGACTCGAGGTCTTCTTCTGCCCTTATCTCTCGCGCCATCGAAAACCTGGACAACTCTCGTATCGAAGCCCTCGAGGCCAAGATCCTGCAATTGGAGACTTTTGCCGCACCATCTCATTCACGTCCGTGGGAGGTGGAAGTTGTGTTTCTACCTTTCGGGCCTCAGTTGACAGGTATTTGGTCTATTAAGCAGGCGATGAGCCAACGATCACGGATGAACTCTACCTCTGGTGATGAATGGACACAAACTCAGCAAAGCAGTGCGGCTATCGATCAAGCACGCCTTACATCACATCACGAGGCTATCGCTTGGGATGTTTGTGTAGCTGATGTTACTGACGATGATACACCCTGGCTCTTCTCCAGGGCTTGTAATACCGGTAGCGTAATTGATGAACGCCTTAGAAGCCGAGGTTTGGTCAAGAAAATTTGTGTCAAAGGACCCGATGCTCGAGATGTGCAGGCTGCAATGCTCTCCGCCTTTGGAGATTTGTCAGCAATTCTCGCTCAAGACCCCTATAGCGATCGTCACACGGAAAGCGCCTGGCCAAATTCTTTAGCACAATATCTTGGCCTTCGAATTCCATGGGTTCCTCTACGTAAGGACCACAAGGTATCTGCTCTTCGCTTTTTGAACGTTTCGGAAATGATCACGCCTGCTCTTTGGACAGTGAATTTCCTGTCATCTAGCGTTGTCATGCGATCAACTGGTTTACGGAGATTGTATGTTACACACCCGGATAGCTACGTTCAGCATCTTGGCTCAACTGTGTCATGGACATGGCAAAAGCTCCGCCTGCTCGATCGCGTCTATCCCGATATGAGTGTGAGACATACTCCAGAAGCAGACGCTGACGAGCCGTGCTGGGCATTCGATGCTCGCTATGATACTATGCCAAGCTTGAACTCATCCTTTGCATCTCATCATTCATTATCAATCCGCCAGGTTACTCATGAAGATATTGAGCCTACGTCTCCATCAGATCATTTTTCTTCGGCTCCAGCTTCGCCGGCAACATCTACGACACCCACATCTCTTCCTCCTTACCCTACGTTGCCGCTCTCACCTCTTCGAGAACGGCACCCTTTCCGACCACCTGCTCGTACAACGTCAATGCCTCTCATCCTCAACAAATCGTCTCCAAGCCAGACCAGTAAACGTCCTCTAGTATCATGCGATGTTGAGCATGTAACACAGTCTTTCTCTGCACACGGGCCTGTTCCTTTGCATATTAGCAAGCGCCACCGCACCCGTTCACCAAGCCGACCTAGAGATACTCCACGGTGGAGTACTGGTCCACCAAGTCCTTATGCTCCTATTGATGACTTCAACTACAAGCGAGGAACCACGCCCTTTGCTTACGCTACACCCCATAGCAACGCGCCATACATCGAGCGTCAACACAGTGTCGATAGCTCCGGAGATGATGATGACTATCATGATAATGAGGAACGAGGTAGTACGACCGATATTGAATCAGAGTTTGGCGGAGGGGAGCAGAACGCCCTGAGTGACTTCAATGCAGATGAATGGGAGGGTGTGGACGAAGAACATGACTCACCTCTTGTCAGCATGATCGAGAGCCTAAAGCATGAAAAGGAAGACAGTGGAAGTGAGAGTTGTCCCAGCGAGTATCCAAGCACCCAGCCAGAAGTGAATGGAAACGCATGTACGAAGGCCGGATTTCGCATTCATGTCGATGACGAGACTAATCTACCAGGTAGATACTAGGCGGTTGTCCAAATTTAGTAATGATGTATAACGACTCTGAGTTGGATTTCATGAGGTGATATGATATTTCTTGTTTTGTTTTAGCGGATCGGCGTTTATACCAACAGCATTGGCGTTTCGGGATGTTTTGGGATTTGGCATTGCTTGTCATTTTATTTCCTTCATCAAGCTTTTGGCTTACAGTTATGGAAGGGGTTCGTGGAGATGTGGATCCACGAATAGAATGCCAGATCTTGAAATATACCGTTTGTTGGTGGGTAAATTTAGGAGTAACGGCCGTGGATCTCCACTTATATTGTATACTTAGATTGGTATACGCTGCCTAAAAGATCATCTCAAAAATAAACATTTTTACATTGTAGCTTCAACTGAAACTTCTGCACTACAATGTGTGTTCGTTCTTGAGGCAGCATTCAATGTCTCTCTCCGCCTTGTGAACATCTTCTTTTTAAATTTCATGGCCATCGGCTAATACTCCAGCAGAGTTCCAAACTAAAACCGCTTTGAGCCACATCACACGTACGGGAGGAACAAAAGCGTGAGAAATGAAGAATTTGAAAGCTGAACCTGGACTCAGGGGTAAATACTTAAGGGAGGTTGAGATATCTACCACACGGAACTTTACCTAGTGTGCCACGATAAAGAAGCCACGATGAGGAAATCCCAGGCCAAAAGGAATCTCATACCTTGAAATATGCCATATCTTTATTGTGGATCTTTGAGCCGTGACATCGCTTGTTTCGGTTTCAGACTTTTACGTTCTTTGTTCAACAGGAAGTCTCACCATCTGCAGCTTTGAGAGCCTTCGGTACTATGCAGAAAATGAACGGGGAGAGCGGCTTTCAAAAGAAGACCATCATGATATAACCCGGGCTAGTCAACTAAAAGACATTCTACATTACATTACTCTCAAATCGAAAAACAAAAAAGAAACAACCGCCCAGAGAATTTCGCTACCATCCAAAAAGAAATGTCTTCCCAAAAGCCAGCGATCCATCATATCAACCGACAACTTTTGCGCTGCGCTTCACTTCTCGAGTTCAACCACCCCGCCAAAGCTCTCCAGCATGCCGACGAAGCATTTCACACCGCGTCGATCGCGGACTTGTTTCAGCTGCAGAGCAAATGCTGGCTGTACCGGGGCATGTGCCTGATGCGACTTGGGCGGTGGATAGAGGCGAATTGGGCTCTAACGAGGGCGGCGAGTGTGTGTCATTGTAAGTCGTCTTTGTGCTCGGGCTTTTGAATAAGCTGCTCTAGCGCATTTGATATGTTGCCTGACGTTGTGCTTCACAATCGAACGCTTACTTTTTCTCCTGCTCTTGGATAATTTGTTGACATTGATTGCTTCACCCAGGGGGTAGAAAAGCTGCTGAGCTGAAGCTAGAATGTAAGGAGTTCTTGCCAGGGAACTCTATTGGATATGGCAGGCGATGATCACAGCTCAAGGCTTCCTGAGTTCAGAGGTGCGGAGCTTCAAAGCTGATGTGGGCTATGCTGGAGTCAAAGTTTTTGGGCTTTCTTTGTCTATGTTTGTGAGACTACTAATTTTGCATTGCGCTTTCATAAAATATTCTGGTTTTTTTATCGCTTCTTTCACGGTCCGCATTTGGCAAGTTGTTCAATCTCGACCTACAAAGAAAGCTTCGCACTTAACAAAAGATCAATTTTTGAGCTGAGGTCTTGTAGCTAGCTTTCTACCAGCTTTTGTGCATTTCGTTGATTTTAGCCCACTGTCTGATTTTGATGTTTAACGACAGACACGATGCCGCCAAAGAGATCTCGGAATAGAGGTAGTCGTAATAGGGGGAGGAGCAGTAGAAACTCGGTGCCGGGCAACATCAGTAGCTCTAGTAGTCAAGCAGTTACCCCAAGCATAGACCATACAGATAGCGTACGCGAAGATATTAGATCCAGGTCCTTGGAAGATTTTGAGAACCCGCAGGTAGGAATGGAAACTGGACAAGAACATCACATACTTGGCATCGCCACCGACACTACGAGTTCACTCGTGCAAGAAGCTGGCAAAGATACACCAGGTAGTCCTACCGAGGATAGTGCAGTTGAAGCTGATACTAGCGAGGAGAAAAATGCTTCAGTCCGGTCATCCGCTTCCGAGAAGATAGGAGAGAAATTGAACTTCTTTGAAGACTATCAGCGTAATCCATCAGACATTCCGCTGATTGAGCTAGTGTCCCTCGCTAACCTATAATACATAGTCAAATCAAAATCAAATACCGAAGAAGTTAAGAAGCACGCTGAGAGATCGGGAAGCTACCCCAGATCTCCAGACACTGCAACATCTGGCATATCACCAAAATCTCTGGTTCAGCCTTCCAAAAGTGCCAGGAGAAGCCTTTTCGATGGCTTCTCTCTGAGATCTATTGAACACGCGAACGAGTTGGCCAGAGACCCCTCATTGAGTAGATCCGTTCCCAACTTAGGCTTTAGATCAATGTTCTCTCCAGCAACTGGCAAGTCTGCCATAGTAAATGAAGCCATACCACAAGTTGATGAGACAGATAAGTCAACTACGCCTCCCATCGAGCCAACTATTGCCCATACTTCGGGGAGCCTATTTGAGCCTATAGAGAAACCTGATGACGTATCGAAATCGAATGATAGACCTATCTCTCCAAAACGCGAGGGTTCTATACCTGCTTCGAATTTGCTCGCCATGGAAGGATACTTCTCAGATCCCGACGATCTATACCATGCCAGTCCTTTAATTCCCCAATCTTCAATAGGACATACTAGTACCAAGGACAAAGAAATGAATCAGGATATAAGTCCCATAAACCTCGATGAGACACCATCATCACCTTCGGTAGACTATTTCGTTAGGAAAAATACACACTCACAGAAGGAGGAAATCGTCGAGAGCTCCTCACTGCATGAAAGTAGTGTATATGCGGAGGAAGCGTTCAAGGCTGAGAATGAGATGAGGGAAGTCAAGCATCTGAAAGAGAAAAACAAAGAATTGCAGAACATGCTTGAACAAGCAGCTGAAACGATTCGAAGTCTTGAGAAATCTGTTAGTGATCGAGAAAACCTAGTCTCAAGTGAACAAAATTTGGATGATAAACCCGACAATTCGAAGGAGAGTGAAGACGAGCACAGCCAATGTATTCAGGAGAAGAATGAGCTCCAGGCAGAAATCTCAAGGCTTGAAGCGAAATTCGAGCGGTTGAGTGAGTCCTTAATGAAAGCCCGAATTGCGAGAGGGGTGGACCCCAAAGCCATCAAAGAACTTGAGCTTACGGAGGAGTATATCAACGAAGCAGAAGATGCAGCGGCCAAGGCCCAGTTCAAACTAGAAAAGGAACAAAACATCACGCAAGAACTGTCTGCGCGGATTGAGACGCAAAATAGTAAGATAACACAGCTTGAACATCAACTGAAAGATGCCACAGCACGCAAGCTGAGCTCCATTGAAGGTAGCGATCTAGGAGCAATCGCTGAACAGCGAGCAGCCACGCCGAAGATAGAGTTAGGAGCCCTTCAAAATGAGAACAAGAAGCTCAGAGAGCAGCTTCGAGTGCAGAGATCTGATGCCGGGAAAGGAGGAGATTGGCAGGTAATAAAATGTATGATCGAGCAGGCCGTCGGGGAAGATGAAGGCAAGTACCGATATCGATATCGTAATCAGTGCTCGTAATATCACTAACTTAAAACAGCTTTAAGAAACAATCCTGTGACTGCAATCGTGAGAAGCCCACCTCTATCTCCATTTAGAGGACAGTTTAAACGTCCCGAGCCACTGAATCTAGCGTTGTTGACAGCTGAAACACCGGGCACCCCTCGGACGCCACTATCATCACTCCCTATCCCCAAATCCTCAAATTCTACTCCTCCTCCTCCTCCCCCACGCCCTAATGTTTCCAGTGAAACTGTCGAAATTTCTGATCTACCAAACGTGGAGGAAGCTACCACTATCATTTATGAGCCTTCGGATAATGCCGATCCCTTCCTCGTCTCACTGGAATCTATGGATCTTCGCATCGAGAGAATTCAGCTTGCGCTGCGATACACCATAGCTGAACGCTCACTGCGCAATACAAAAGGTGAAACCAGTGCCCATGTTTTTTCGATGGCCTTAGAAGGTTTGGAAATGGCACGCCAACTGGACTATTCTGTAGGGGTTGCGAGGGTATTTTTCTGGTTGGGTGTTTTGCATTATCTCAACTGGAAAGCCATAGACGCGTTGACGGCTTTCAACCAAGCAGACAATGAGGTGACATTGCCCGATGAGGAAAAGCTTTTGGTCAGAAAATGGAAGCGCTGGGCGAAGAAAGCAAAGAAAACTGGTAAGTGGCCAGGTGGTTCTAGTGTTGCGAAAGTAAAGCAAAGAAAAACACGCTCAAAGAAACGTCCTGAGATACAATATGTCGCTGAAGAAACCGCTGGATAATCATCATGTCTTACTCCTTGAGAAGGTTGGGGGTGTAATATGAAGCTTGACAAAAGATCGTTTGAAGTAAGGTGAAATGAAATGCAGGTTGCCTACGTTACAATGTCGTATACATAGTGTTTCCACGAGTTCACGCATAGCAAAAATTCAACTACAAAGAGATATAATATGCATTGGACGCTAATCATAGTCAATAATCTGCGCTAGTAGGACGGGTTACACTACTCATGTAGTTTAATCACTGACCGGTTTGTGACTATGTTTTCCTATAGCAACATTAAGGTTGATGGCCGTCGAAATCATGTTTGAGCAGCCTGCATGACGTCCTATATAATACTATAGGTGACATTACTCATTTCAGGCATTAAATGCTTCAAATCTGTAATATGCTCTCAAACGGAATGCCCCAGAGCCATCCCGCAACACTCATCGCGCTTAAGCTCATGGTCAATGCCATGAGAAAATTAACCTCATTGTTGTCAAGCAGAGATAACCCGCTCTCGACCTTTCTACTAGGTTGCTCATCGCCGAAGCTAGGAGTGCGAAACTTCTTGTTGGCGTCATATCTTTCAATGCCCCCCATCTTCTTATCAAGATTCTCTTCAATGCGGTCCATCACTGCTTGGTCATCCGTCGACTGGGCAGGTGTTGCGTTCTTGCCCTCGCCGTGAAGCAAAGCTTTCTTGACTTCTGCTCTCTTCTGGTAATGCATGCTACTTTGCCCAGGTTGAGATACGAGAACCTTTTTACCACCAGCGCCTTCCACAATACGACCACTTCTTGTGTCTACGACACTTTGCTGTAACCATCCTCCTAGTAGACTGTCTAGGACACTTCCAAGCATTCCCCAAATTGTCATTCCCCATGTAAAGAGTTGTGGTTCTGTGAATGACAGACCGTGAATTAGATTGGGAAATACCTGTGGCTCATATCTGTCAAAGGATAGAGCCATGGTTGTCGTGACAATTATTAGGGAACCAAAAAATCCTGCCACCAAGCCCTCCCAAGTGACGCCTCCATTTGTTCCAGGTGGGACCTTTCGCAAACTCCAAGATGTCAGAAGTCGTGGGTGACTTTCAGCCAATATTCCCAGCTCTGAACTGAAGGTATCTGCAGCCACAGCAGCATAGTTTGCTATTATGCCAATCAACAAAAGGTCCCTGTCCCAAGGGTACGAGCTTGTAAATTCTGCGTTTCTTTTATGCAGCTGGTAGGTGTGCATCAACGAAAGAACTGAGGCGACACCAGAGTTGGCAAAGACTGCATGTGTTAGAGTTGTAGACTATAGATTGTGTGCAAAGACCATACCTTGAACATGTGTCCTTGCGCCTTCACCCCCAGAAGTTCCGGTCGATTGTATTGTAAGCTTAGCCTTGACATTGTGCTTAACCTACAATGTGTTAGCACGGAAGACCTCGTAAAGATTTGGTTCCAAGTCTGCTAGTCACAAGGAAGACAGCAACTGACTTTTGTGACGGTCGTTCCAGCTAGAAAGAACACAATCAGTAAGGTAAAAGGTATGTTTGACGGATGGACGGCATGCGCTGCAGCAGTGAGAGTTGCAGCAATAATTCCTGCTGGTGTAAGAGACTTATGCGACCAAGATCTATAGATCATGGCCAGAGTCACTGGTACCGCAATATATGCCTTCATGTTGTTGTTAAGGGTGCCTCAAATATTGTAGTATTGTTGCTAGCCTGGCCTTACAATACAGCTTCCCACATGCCACCGCCAAGAATCAGAGCTACCGTTATGCCAAGAGATTTGACACCAGATAGCCGTCGGTATGTAAAGTACCGTACCTTAACTTGTTGACCACAATTCACTTCTCAACTCTCAGAAATATTAACTAACTTTCATTACTCAAACCAAACTTCCACGAAATGGCTGGCAAATTCGAACCAAAAACTCCAGTGGTTCTAAACCCCCCAAAAGACACCCCGATTCCTCTTTCTGAACTATCTGCTGCCAATGGTACCATCATAATGTCCATGAACTCGAGCTTAGAGCTAATGTATAACCAGGTGTAGACGGTGCAAAGTGCTATGTAGCAATTAAAGGCAAGGTTTTCGATGTTACTGGCAACAAGATGTATCAACCTGGAGGATCCTACCATGGTTCGTGTTTCTATTTCACCCCTCTACCCCTCACCAGAGGAACCCATACCCAACCCACCTTCATAAGGTTCGAAAAATCTATGTCGTTCAAACCCCAACAGCCTTGCGTATATGTCTAAAAACAAAATACAATCACGTTCCAGCTCGAATGCTTACTCGTCCCAGTTTTCGCAGGTCACGACGCTTCCCATGCTTTGGGCAAAACCTCCACCAAGGCCGAAGACGTCAAGGCAGATTGGTCCTCACTAGACGAGAAAGAAAAGGGCGTTCTGGCTGACTGGGAAACATTCTTCACTAAGCGCTATAACATAATTGGGATGGTGGAGGGTGCTACAAACCTTTGATCCCAACGTCTCGATTTTTTAGAAGAATTATTGAGGAATTCTGGACTAAGAATTATCTGGTAGAACTTGTTAGTTACTGGGGAAGAGCCGATGCTTGATATCTGAGCGAGGATTACTGTAGCATTTTCAGATCCGAAGCACACATGGACCACCTGTCAACTACATAGAAGACATTGTAGTTCCCATGCTGGTACGCATGTATGTAACCCCGTACTACGCCGTACTGCAACTCGATTATCTTGGTAAAATAGATGTCCAGAAGGGGTATGCTGAGCTACTCCGGATAGTTCTTGAAGACCGTAGAACACATCAACTTGTTCTTTTCTAAAATAGAACACTGTCAATTCTTAGAATGTTAGTGGAAAATGAAGTGAGGCACAGTGTTTTGGTTGTTAAGATGTTACACATTTGAAGCTATCTAGAGGAACACTTGTATTCTAACATCGAAGCCTCGAATACCAGATTGTCCTGCACAACAACCTAAAACTTGCATTTGCATTCTTGACCGTATGGCTCCAATACTATCACTGATCCCCCTCGAGTGCACGCATTTTGGATCCTGCTAGAATGTTTAACAATCTGAAATACCAACGCTTAACTGCTTACTGCCTCTCCCATCGTCCTCCCAAAAGTATCATCTAGTTTCGTCTACGTTCGCTTGCTGATCTTGCAGCATTTTGACAAGCTTCACATGGGTACGGCTTATGATAACGCGCTCTGGTTACCTTGACACCGTAGCACTGGTGGAGTGGATCGTTGCGGGCGAAGTGACAATAGCTCATCAGCTGTCGTACTGCATGTGCGCACGTGTATTCAAATACCTCGTAGTCGCACATCTTGGGTTCAGTACTTTTTGCTATCTTCTCGCGTTGTGTTTGTGTTTGTGTTTTTTTCTTCTTCTTCTTTTCGAATGAGACAAGGCGCAATTCTTGTGGAGAGCAAATTTTCCTCGCTGTGCTTTTATATGCGAGATTTGCTTTTGTGAATCCGCGTTTGCCAGAGCAGAGGAATGGTTTCCAGATATTCAGGACCTAATCAGTGGATGACAAATCCGTGAATCAAAGCTTGGTAAAGTATATTGTGTTACTTGAGAAGTTCTTTGATGTGTGACAGCACGGTCTGATTCCTTATGAAACAAGCTTTTATTCACCGTGCGGTTGTGTCGTGTCTCGAAAGTCATCTATTCTGTATAGATGGAAACGGTAGGTTCCGGTCTGATATACAAATAGGTCTGCAACAGCTATCGTCCTTGGCCGGCTAAATAACGTACAAGAACTCCTAAAGCGCTAGGGGATTCTCGTCGGTGATCATTCATATACCTGCCTGTTGATCAACAGACGTAACGTTGAGCTAGGATGTCGCAAAATGGGTCGATGGGAAATTGTAGCTGGGACAAGATCCGACAGATTGTCCTGAAAGACATAAACTGTGGAACGATAGACTGGGGCTGTTGAACACGGGCATGAAAGTTTTGTTGAGATCCTCGTGGTCTGGAAGCATACGATCCAACGACTGGGATTTGGGGAGGTTGATTCGAATCTGTGGATGGTTTAGACTTATGAAACCGACCTTCACCTTGGGGGCAAGGTACCTTTGAGCTTGAAAGCTACAGGAGAATTGCCTTTCTGCCTATGCTTGTTGGCCGTTGTTATCTGGAATCACGTATCGTATCGTGTTATTCAACGTGAGTGTTATGAAAGGCAGGCAGGGTGTGAAACATTCAATGTGTTTCCTTAGGGTGACGGAACATCAGGAGAAAGATCACAGTAAGCCTTTATACTTTGTCAAAGCGATGCGGAGATAAGAGGTTCACTGATTCGATCGATTGGTTTTTCAATCGTTCAATAATTTGAGTTTCTTGATGGCTAATATAGTGATCTTCAAGCATCGTTTACCCAAACTAGATAGCGTGGTTGAGCTGATCCCAATAGTTCAGCTATTACGGAACGCCAAAGGTTCTTTGATATACTCATTTGAGTGACCTGCATTGAGAACATTTCCCGGGATGCAACTGTGTATCCGCGTATCCGTGTACAAGGTGTTATTTCCATTGGTGAACAGGAGTCCTTGTTCTGAAGCTGGGAAGGGAAGAATCATACGCTCAGCGACGAAGGTGCAAACAAATACGATGTCAATGGCTGTTGTCAGCTTCAAGATAACGGGAGATTGAGTTCATGTTCCCGGATGATTTGGGATGAAGGGTACTCCCAGCTTGATAACGATAGTCGCCCATTTGCACCGCAGCTTCGACCAAAGAGCTGCAAAAGGTGGAAGTACAAGCTATGTGACATGGGGCGTAGGCCATAGAGATAATAGATATGCCTCCAGGAAGGAGTAGAGTGTAATTTATACAAGACTGTTGAATGGATCGAAGAGATTTGTGCTCGTACTGCATTGTTCTCTACAACGGGAGCCAAAAAATGTGACGGAATGCTAATGATAGAAGTCTGGAATGTTTCCCGAAGAATTGATTGCATGATGCAGGATTAGCAGCAAAGGAAAACCTGGTTGATGGGTCCCATACCTGTACACGTTTTGCGGAGCGTTTTTCTCGCTCCCACCTACCTCACATAGGATATAATTGGCCACATAACATCTTCTTCTGAGTTGGTAACGTGTCTATTCATAATATACGTCTCTTTATTGTATATGATCGTATGGAGTGATGAATCCTAGGTTTTCAAGTGCTATAATAGAGCGTGCTGTTTATAAATACACTTGGTGGTCGAGTTTCTCGTAACACGAATAGACGGCAGATATTTTTGAGTTGGTGGAGTATAGTGAAACCCAAATGTATGGAAGGAAGTTCGCTCCGGATCTGAGACAGCCAATACAAAACGAAGACAAAGAATGGGGTTCTACGGGGATATGAGATCGTCTACCCCGGGCCGTTCCGGTCCCCAGAAATCGGGTGAATGTCACAGAGAGCGACTAATGCTTGCCTCTGTCAACAGCTTGCTATAATTTAGTTGAATCCTCTAAATAATTGCATGACCAGTTTTCCAATCCTGTAAACAAGAGCACAGAACCTCACATGGGAAACCCGAGCGAACTATTTTGAAATCATCAAGTACTAATCTTTCTCGTGCTGTTCTATGCAACTGGACGAGTACCAACCAGGGTTTCGACTCCAGCAAGTCTTGGAAGACTTGTGCCACCGATTTCCCAAGGTGATCTCACCTGCTGCATGCAGTGTTTTCTGGATATGGGAAATTGATCAAATCCTTCAAATCACGGCCTAGAGGTATACAAGAGCTGTATTGGAGAGTAGTATACCTATTGGTGCATGAACTTGTGCTGCTTTCCGCAAATCCCCCACGCACACAGATGTGACAAATAGTCAAACAAACATCTCTAACACATATCCAAGTTGAGCGTTCAGGTGTGGTGGCTTGATCTAGCCGTTTTCTTCCATATAGCAGTGTTTTTCGAATTCACATATACAAACCAGCCACGTTCGTAGCTTAGATTTGCGGTGCCAATGCGTGCATTCGCCAGCGATGTGCATTTCGATTGGAATTTCATATAATTTGATAATTGCATGAACGCCACTACAGAATGTCAAGGTTGCATGCAAGATGCTGATTATGACTTATTTCTGACCTGTCAACTCTCAGATGAACTGAACGGATACACTTACAACTTTTAATCGGAATTGACTTATACAACCTTGTTGTCAATATTTAGGCGAGTGCAGAATACGCACAAAACTCCGACTTCATGAGACTACGACGGGTTCCCAAAAGGTTATATTAAATAGTATCTACGTTTTACGACTATTGTAGGGTTCTACCTTTAGCACTATTCTCTCTACGATCTTTTAAATTTGCCACATCTAAGCAAATGGCCATTCAAGCATTGTAAGATCTTGTACAACTGTGTCGTAAGTTGACTGGGTGAAAGCAAATATGAATTGCTGTAATTCGCCCCCACACGGGTTCGTGCTTCGAATTCTGTGTATCCTGTGCCCTCAAGCACTAGATAACCTGTTGGTGTGACCCGGGGTGCATACTAGTACGTAAGTCATTGTAGAAAATAGAGTTACACCATTTATTCTGAGCAAACTGTTAGGCGGACTCCGAATGAGCTATGGTCTATAGGGGTATTGTATTGAGACTTTGTGGGACGTGATAAGTACGCGAAGTGGGATGTTGAAGATAGAAGGGAAGCTGGAAAGAGACCCGAACCGTTCTATTACTCCCGCATCAATGCTAAATATGCACGGCCCCGCTGAAGAATGGACAGATCATAGGAAGAGACCCGAGTCGTTTCATTGTGTCCTTGTCGGCGGTACGATGCACACAGCCACATGGGCAGCGTTGACGACGAGCTGCACCCCGGCTTTTCAGAAGAAAAGCAAATATATGTGATGGTTTTAGCCTATTTGTTGAGGCTAATAAACCACAGCCGTGGAGGGAGACAATATCGATAATGAAGTATGGAGCGAAAATTCAGAACAGCCCTAACATACTGATATCTCATGATGGGGATCTCAGGAAGTATATAGAAGTATATGATACGGGATGCAGCGTAGACATATCAAAACAAGCATACCCACAACATGATTGAAGTGGTCAAATGTTGACATAGGGAACGATATGAATAGTGACAGAATCAGCGCTTATTCCTCATATATAGGAGTAGATGGTCTTTGATCTATTCACGGTCAAAGCTCGGTACACTTCCAGTCATGTGACCATAATGGTCTATCTCGCACGTGGCTACAGACACTTTTAGAGAACCCAAGACTTTCGATAGTCTACCGAATTCTGGTCTTCATTGGAGTATGATGCTAGTATTATGTCCAGTTCGGGCGTCATAAGCATCGAGAGAAAGTATGCTCCCAATCTCATAGATTCCGGGCGTCGCCAAGTTTGCCTACATCCTCCGTATACTGTACCGTACACCGTACTGGATGAGACATCTCGGTAGCACGCCTCACCAAGGCGAACTGAGGGATTATGAATTCTCGTCATCGCCCTCTCCTGTCGCCTTCATCATCGTCGGGATGCTCTCCTCTTCACCTCATCACGGCCTGACCACACCACACTGCCGTCTTTGCAAATAAAAGCCTCGTGACCATTGTTGTTTGTTGAATAGCACCCTGGTTCTGCTTGTTTCTTATACTTGTGTGATCCCTGACCAATCAGACCTGCCATCCTGGCTCTCGAAGGCTGCCACATTTGCTCACCGAGAAACATGCGAACGCTCATCAGAACTTAAGGCATTCGACAGTCTGCCTTCATCTCTGCCTCCCCAACACAACATCTGGCCCAGTTCCATTTCTGCATCCATTCTCCCGTTCATCCAACCATACATGGTAGTTATCGAGCTGTCCGCTGGTGCCGACGCCCAGCGTTTGTTGATGTGATTTATCCTTTTCTTCAGCGATTTGTGGCCAAAACCTATTCGCTCCGTACTGGACGCTTTGCCGCCTAAACCTCCCTCGAACCGAACCACTTCAATTCACTCAGGAATATCAGTCCTCTAGTTGTGGATCCACCACATTTGATGATACAACACAGTACAACACATTTATCTTGTGGTTTGGTCACTACAACACCTCGACTGTCCCTCCTACTAACTTGACCTAGCTCATTGTTGAAATGGCCAGCCAGTCGAGATTCCCTCGCAATAGCAGCCATCCGCGTTTAGTACGCTAAAACTCCACATTTTCAAACATTAAAGTATTCTCGTTCTGATGATCTTTTCGTAGTATTATTCCCCTCAGGCCCCTATGCATTCCTCGGAATCAAGCCATGTTTACCTGTCTACCAGAGGAATGGGTTTGCCGCCCATGGATTGTCCACCACAGCCCGTGGAAATCGAACTGAGCAATTCCAGAACTCTTCCAAGCCCGTCTGCATCCGCAGCTGCACATTGGGATCTATCCCAGCATGGAACCGGTGAGTTATCTATACCATATAGCTCAAGCTCAGCACGGCCTTTTCAAATTGAAAGCCAGAGCCGAGCGTCAAACCAGGCGCCATTACTCCAATGGTATGTAGAGAATGATGGCCCTTGGGTGCCAAAGGGGGTAATCCCCGAGGAAAGAAATTCAAGACCAAAGTTAGGTAATCGCATGTCCATGCACTATGGCTCTCAATATCGCCCACCTCATTCTTCGGATTCTGGAGCATATCCGTTTGGAACTCCCCACTCGGATTCAGGTTATGGAAGCAACGGAGCCAGACGCAGTGATGAAAATGCCTCCATTTTCAGTACTGATCTAACAGACAGGGATCAGGATTCCCACAGTATTTCAGGCCCTTCTCAAGATTTCCATTCGTATCAAGGAATCCACGAATATATGCAGTCCGGTGATACTCCACGGATTGGACAATGGAATACTTTACCGAGCAGCTCCCAATTGGGAATAATAGCCAGTCTAGTTTGTCCTACTTGCCACAAAGTTGTCAAGACACGATCTGAACTGAAGTGCGGATGCTCTATCGTGATATCAAGAACAGGCTAACCAGCGTCAGAAAACACGATCTGCGACATAGAAAGCCATTCCATTGCAAACATCCAGGCTGCACACGAACCGAAGGATTCAGTACTACAAATGATCTGGATAGACATACCAAAAGCAAACACCCTAATTCTCTGCAGGGAATAGAATCTACTAAGAGGTATCGATGCCGCGTCCCTGGGTGTAAATCAATTGAAAAGTCCTGGCCTCGTTTGGACAATTTCAAAAGCCACCTCAAGCGTGTTCACAATCTGAAAACAGACGAGGATTTTGACGAGATGCTACGCCAGTAAGTGCAGGACCAGCTCCAGCTGTGAATTGAGACTAGGGCTGATATATTCTTGATAGAGCTGAGTTCGATCCAGCGGACAAAAACGAAACGTTGCCGCATCAACTCGTGCCGCGCGAAAGTCCTTCGCCATCTACAGAGCCAGCGATTATAAGCTCGCGCACACAGGTAAATCAAGCTCATATAAAATCGATCTATCCAGAGGTTGTATCCGAGAATATGTTGGACCCCAAGCTCTCCGCTCCAGGTGAGGATACCAGCAAAGATGTTCCACCAGAGGAGAAGGACGCAAGCCCCAGGTCACCAGTTGAAACTGTACAGCCAGTTGAAATTTTTGCAGCTCAACCGGAGGTTTTGAAAAGTCCCTTGGCGCTAGTTAACATTTTGGCTCCAGTGAGCCACGATTTTCCTGAGCCAAAGTCAAAAGATACTTGTATGGCTCCTCTGCCAACTTCAATAAAATCAAGGTCCGAAGGTAAGGCCATAAGGCAGCCATCCTCGGCCGCAGATGCAAAACTCACAGAAGTAATCAAGACTGCATTGGTTGGAGCCAAACTTCCAGCAGATACAGATGAACACAACTTGCATCATGACGTGAAACGGATTGCCTCACGTGCCGGGACTTCTTCGCCGAATACTTCGTGTTTACAGGAGCCAACATTGGCAGCATCTAATACACATGATACTTCGGCAGGTGCACCGTTACTGAAGATGGACGATGAAGAATTGGAGGCAAAAGCTAAAGTTGTCTTGAAGTCCCTTCGCGACATGGGTTATGTTATTCAGGAACCAAGTCCGGCAAAATCTCTAAACTCAGGATCCGCGGCAAGTAATAAGAGTGAGCACTTGGTAGTTTGTCAGAGCTGTTTTAAATTCAAGGGGCGTCCTTGTGAGCTGAAGTATGTGCTATTAATACGTATTTGGGTGGTGGGTGCTAATATTACTTAGGAAGCACATGAAGAGGCACTCGCGGCCATATGGCTGCACATTCATAACTTGCAACAAAACTTTTGGTAGCAAAAACGACTGGAAACGCCATGAGAACTCACAACATTTTCACCTTGAGACATGGCGTTGTAATGAAGAAAAGCTCGAAGGTGGAGTGTGCGCCAAGGTGTGTTACCGCCGACAGACATTTCAGGAACATCTCAAAAAAGATCATTCCATCACGGCTGACGATGCGGTGAAAAACAAGCTTGAAGTTTGCCGTATCGGCCGCAATTGCCAAGCACGCTTCTGGTGTGGTTTCTGCAGCAAAATCCTTGTTCTCTCGAAGAAAGGGATTCATGCTTGGACGGAGCGTTTCGATCATATCGATGATCACTTCATGGGACGGCATGGCCAGGCCAAGCAGAACATACGTGACTGGGTGCCAATTGACAGTGACAAACCTCGAGGAGACCTTGCGCACTCATTGAGCACATCGCCTGATTATGAGATCAACGAGGGATCTTCTTCCGCTAGCTCGAGCTTCTGCAGTGCATCCGAATCATCGGATGCGGCAGGGAAGTCAGCTCATGCACTCAATCCGGCCAGCCACCAAGAGTCCCTCAAGCGAAAGCGTTCTGAAAGTAGCGATGTCAACCGAAATATAAAGAAACCCATGATTTCCTATACAGGTGCTACCATTGTATATTGCGTATGTTTTTGCAATGAATTTCCAACTGAACTATACTAATACCAAATAGTGCCAATGCAAAAATCCGCACAATCCAAAAATTGATCAGAGTTGCAATATGTGTTCCATCTCGCATCCGTTCTGCGAGCACTGCATTCATGAGAGGGACAATACCGATGAACCACTTCTGGACTGACTCCCTTAAGCTGGTTCATTTTGCCAGATGGTCTCCAAACTCGACACGTTTGAAATAACGTGCATCTATTCGTAGGAGGAATCCAAGAGACCTCAAATTGGGAAGTCGGAGGTAAATACCCAGGACAAGTTTGAAGTAATACCTCATCTTCTCTGTACTTTATGAGTCATATTGTATATTTAGTCCAACAGAAGGCAAAAGCAGATAGTAAACAATGAATCCACGTAGTGACACATCACAAACTTTTCATACTATGCAGTATCTACTAGATCATCATCCAGCACTACATAATCACTCTTGCTAACCATCACCTCAGCCGCAGCTGATTGTAATGAAAAGCCTGCACAGGGAGCCTACCCCCAAAGTACCCCAAGTAAAAGTACAGCTGGCTCACCGAAACGACAAAAGAGGTTTAGGCCATGGACGAGGTGTGGTGGGGGTTTGGAAAGTTATTGGAAGACGGCTGGAGGGCGCACAGGGTTTTGCGCACCACCATCCAGATCTCCAGAAACCTTCACCGAGTTCGACCTGCGAAGCCCTTGTCAAGGGCCCCGCTGCCCGGGGATTTTGCACTTTGCCCCGTTACCGAGAAATAGCAATTCGGTTATAGGCAAGCTTAACTTTAAAAAACCTAAACATGAGTGTGAAGGTGAATGGGGAAAATGAAAGCGAGGATGGTGACGAATACGCTTGGGCAATATGGGATTGAGGCTGCACGAGCGACGCCCGTTGGCAAGTAGCGAAAAAGCACCTTTAGACAGATCGATCGCCGTAATACGAGCTACAAGACTTCGTACATGTGTTGTGATACGTATATCAGGGACTATAGCTTATGACTTTGGGTAAGCATAGTTTCAACTCCACCAGTTCGATATTGCGCCCCAGAGGTGCAAAATTAGCGCTGCAATAGAGCTGCCAATGAGACAACGATAATCAGGTTGAGCCGCAACTATGTAGCCACTCGATGTCCCCGCGTTTCTTATTTGCTTTGGTGTAGGATTGGGTTGGGTTGGGGACGGCGTGTAAGATGGTAATTGTAGCATTGGGGGCCTTGCCGCACTACGCTCGCAAAATCTAAGCCTAATTCGGGTATATCGCACAAACAAGCTTATTGCTCTCCGGAAGCGTAGTTCATGATTTACATATGTGAGCGGGAACTGGCTAACGTGCGGTTAACGGGTGTACAGGTTCTTAAAAAGCAACAACATATTACTAGGGATAGCAAGTGTTATAGATGTATTGAGATGGAGGGGAATCGCCAGATCGACCCATTTACCGATATGTGTGAAACTTGTCAAATGACTGAGTGCTAGGTCAGAGAGGAAGCCGGAGACTCCCAACCGATGCGTGATGGGATGATGACAGCACCTCTCCAGCAACAGTAGGAACAGTCGCAGCAGCGATGTGCCCTAATTACCCAACAATGAGCGGTCAAGAGGATGCATTGTATGAGTGACTTTTACATTGCTCGCAGCCAATCTCGAAAACCGAGTTGTCTGCCTACGAGATGCCTAGATTTGCCTTGCGAAAAGGATGGCATCTTGGAGTTTCCATTGGGAGCAGACAATGCACCAGGATGAGAGAGTGACTAGTGTGTTGCTTCAAGCCTGCGCCCCCGTAAATGAAAAAAAGAATGCTGTGCGAATGAAGGCAAGGCCTCTCTGGTGTTTGCCCGCCTGTAAGGCGCAATTCAAGCCATTCAGAACCCCTCCAACGCCCCAAACCAAGCTTGCCCTGGCCTGGGGGGGGGACCCAGGGGTGTGCATGGAAACCAACTTGGGATTGTCACTCTCTGTAACCCTACAAGGGGAGGGGATGCATATTCAGAGTCCTACGTGTGTTGTGCTCAGTCGTGTTGTCCCCGACCAGCCGCCTTCCACCCATCCATCAAATCACATCATGTCATATTGGGATGCGGCTCTGTATTCTACGCTAACTGTGCCTGCGCTGCTGCAATGGAAGAGGAGCTGCAGAGGTTCCATCGATGGCTTATTATGTGTGGAGGTGTGGTCCTTATCAGAGACTCTCCTCCTAGATCAACTTCGTCCACCTCGACTCCAAAGTCTACTTCAGCTGCGCCGCCTCTGAACTATTTCCAACACCGCCCCAACACTGTGTGCATCTGATTTCGCCAGTGACCTCATAGAGTGCTTGCACGCGAAAGCAATCACTCTTAAATCTCAGTACTTCTGTACAGAAATCCCTTGTATGTTTGCCTGCAAAATCGAAGGTTGTGTATCCATAACCCAACTCGTATGCACCACTTGATGGTGAGTTCTGCTCTAGACTTTGAAACTCCACCAACGAAATTCAAGAACTGACACCAAACTAGTTTTATTCACTTGAGGTACTTAATTAAAACAAACAAACCCCCTCGGAGTGAATTTATTCCAGGATTTCGCCAAGCCGCATATGTTAAAAGCGTATCGCAGTTCCTATTTGACAATCAAACCAAACAACCAACACCACACATAACTCCCTTTTCGATATGGACATGTCAACAATCTGGCAGCATCAACGCAGAAAGACTATAGCGAACGCAATGACTCCCAACAGTGGACAGATCGACGACCAAAGCTTCCTATCCGAGTTTTATGCCTATGGCAACCAAGGTCTCGAGATACCTTTCTACGATCTCGCTCCGGTACAACAGTTTGCACCTACATGGTCGCAGCCAACTCAACCGCTTGAACGTTTCATGAGAGAGGATGGTCCCCTTGTGATCTCTTCGAGTTTTCCAATGCAAAATGGCTTTCAAGTGACGAACCTAGACGGCATTTCGCCTTTGCCTCACGGTACACACCATCGCATGATCTCGCCAGCACCCTCACAAGAACAGTCGTCTTATTGCTCTAGTGCCCAAAGTCCGGGTGCTGATCATGATTGGTATCAGAAGAAAAATAATTCACCTGGATGCTACTCCCCACAATCTATGGCACAAGACGCCCCTTCCCTAAGTCATAGCAATGGCGGGAGCCAGCCTAATATGGACCTGCATCCTCTGGAACAGGACAACTTGGCTTTTCACCCAAGCAACTACCATCAGCCCACATCTTTCCCTGCGTACCGACGTGACAACATGAATAGCCAAGGAGTGATTTCGCTCAACCAAGTACAGAGTTTCCCTGATCACCAGGAGTCTCAGGAAGTGACCAAAGAAGAACGCCACTTCGAGTTTGAGACTGTAGATCCTAATTATTATTCCTACAAAGACTCTAACGCACCGGTGTTATATGCTACACCTGATCAGATGCGCAATACCTAGTAAGTAACTATATTCCCATTGTCGCAACGATTCCCAGTAAAGGCGTGTAACGGTTGTTAACCTTGCTGTAGCTGCCATTCAAGCGATGAAGGCATTGGCGCTTCGATACAAGACTCTGGTTCGACTCATCAAAATACACCATCTGTCCAAAATGAATGTATCGATGTTGAAGTAGCCTCTACGACTTACCCAGATCCAGATAACGACGCCGACGCTGACGCCGATGCCGACATCGACGTTGACATTGAAGTCGATTACCAGGAATCTTCCGATGACTCAGATGGAGAATTCCAGCCAACCCGTAATAATCGGTCACGCAAGCCACGACGTGCAGCTGCTCGCAGCTCCAAGGTGCTTGGTCTTAATACCCAGAACTCTCGTATCCAGAAGTCAACGTCCTGTAAGAAAGCAGCAGCTCAACGACGCTCTAAAGGCGACAGTGTCAACCCTCGACCTTTTGGATGTATCTTTGCTTTTGCAGGCTGTAAATCAGACTTCCCCAACAAGAACGAATGGAAGCGACACGTATCCACACAACATGTATGCTTAGATACCTGGATCTGCAACCAAGGCGCATGTGCGAACAACGACCAGCCAAATGAATTTAACCGCAAAGATCTCTTCACGCAACATCTGCGGCGTATGCATCCTCCGAGCGATGTAAAGAGAAATGCACCAAAGAAGTCCACATCGAACATGGAATGGGAGGATCGAATTAAGAAACTACAAAAAGATTGCGCACAAGAGAAGAAGAACCCACCGCGAAAATCTATGTGTCCGGTTGATGGCTGTGGTGTTATGTTTGAAGGTGCTACTCGTGAAGCATGCAAGAAGGCTTGGGACGAGCGCATGGAGCACATTGGAAAGCACCTTGATCCTGTGAATGGCATCATCGAAGTAAATCATCAGCAAGACCCCCTTCTCGTCGAATGGGCTCAAATTGAGGGCATTGTCGAAAGGGTGAGCACCGGATGGCGCTTGGCAGGAACTGGTGCTTTGGAGGACATTGATGCAATTGGAGAAGAGGATGACTGAAAAGCTGATGATTCCTCTTCTCGAGCTCCCTTTGCTTCCTATAGCACATATATTGCACATAAGTTACGAAATAACCGGCCGGGATGATACCAGGCGTGCGGCGTTTCTCTGTACTTTTGCTTTCTCAACTTTCTTCCCATTTTCACTACGACCAATTTGATGCGATATATGGGCTTCACGGTACAATGATAATTAATTTGTGCCCACTGGGACTGAAGTTCAAACAAGCGTTGATACATATTACCTACATAGAGTCTTTACCCTCAACTACTTTGGTTCCGTCCACCCAAAAATGTACCTTAGTCTATACAGCAGCGCTGAATTTTATCTTCATCATTGCAAAACACCTTCCGTTCCTAAGACTTTATCCTCACATATGTGAAGAAGTAAACCAGAAGCAATGTTGCTATCAAACGCTTTACACATGCCCTCGTATGTTTCCAAACCATCATGCATTCCTATAGCCTTGCTGAGCTGAGGCATGTGTCATCACCCATCTCAACCGTTACACAAATGACAGTTCACCTCATCTATTCATGAACGTGCGGCTCAGCGGAGTCAACCGTCCGGCATCTCATCTTAATTTTGAAAATCAGCGAGTACAGTAAGCTTACGCCCAGCAGAAGCCGTGTAATGTAAAACAATAATAATCGTGAAACTTTAAAAGCGCTAAGCAGAGACCAGAAAGGCGGCTCGGCGGCTAAATAGCGTCAAATTCTCGATACCGGATCCATCCATTGGAGTAATAATGATGAAGAAACAGCGGAGCTGAACGGGCGCTATCCTGCTATGTGTTGTGTAGATGAGAGGAGGGGGTGGTAGGATGGGGGCGTGAAACAATGCGGCCGTGTAGAGCGTGGCTCCTGGCGTGGTAATAGAAGATCCGGTCTTGGGTGTAGACCGGTGTGCAGCAGACCGGTGTGTCGGAATATTGATTCGTATTCGGAGGTATCGAAAGCCACGTCTTCATGGTGTACGTTTACTGGGCATTGCTGAGAACTTGCCCTCTGCTATATCCGCCTAATTAAAAGCCTCTTCATTCTTGAACAGGTTATACGCGCGGCTTGCCACTTAAAATGATAATATTATAAATAAAACGAACGTTTTTATGTAATGGTTCAGTAATAGTGTGATGTGATTCTACAGCAATATATGCATCTAACACTTTAACACTTGAGCTAAGAGACTTCCAATAGTAAGATCAGCCACCGAAAGGGACACTCATAACTCATTGTGCAGCTAATGAGAATCGTTCTTTACTTCTTAGTAATATCTTTCCTATTTGTAATACTAGTAAAATAGGTATCTGTGATTTCAAGACTACTAGTTAGCATTGTTAGGATATATAGCATGAGAATTGATCTGGACTATTATGTACCGTTTAAACTACTCAATATTATTGGTTGAACCTCAGACTAAGCGATTTGGTTATTGGTGCACGGGCCAGTGTATCTTTTAAGGTAACTAAGTGATACTTTTTATCCCCATCACGGTAATTAAGTCATTACATAGCTTCATCTTTCATGTTTTTAATTACTACTTAAAT